>Ga0181539_1000024_pt1 | contig 143042 bp, 155 predicted proteins | sample PEATcosm2014_Bin_46_FD_119767 | JGI IMG/M metagenome (GOLD analysis project Ga0181539, IMG submission 119767) | Peatland microbial communities from MTU Mesocosm Facility, Houghton, MI, USA - PEATcosm2014_Bin23_60_metaG | ecosystem: Environmental > Terrestrial > Soil > Wetlands > Peat | place...
GGCGATTCTGAGACGGCTAGGATGTACGCGAATCAATGCGCTGAGGTAAGGAAGATCATTAGACTTGTGGCGGGAGCCGAGGATACGCTCTCAAAGCTGAGTACTCCGGGAAGATGAGTTGACTTGATGAATTCTCGTCGAGTGCGGCCGTCGTAATTTGAACGGTCGTCGTTCAGGGATTTCAGTGTGGTGCTCTAATTGTGCGCACACTAATTAGTCCTGAAGTTCATGCTGAGTTAGCTTGGAGTCTGAAGTTCCTGTTAGGCGACAATTGTAGGCGAGTTAGTTTGAATCGGGCTCGTTGGAGAGCTGGTTTCAGTGGTTGGGACAAAGTCTTGACCCCTTGTCCGGTTGGAACCTAATGGCTTCCCCTGAAAACTAATCCCCATTAGATAAGGTCCAGAACATCCCACAACCTGAACACTAGTAATTTCTAGGAATTCCTCCAGAACAAAGCCGAAGGAAGGTCTCGTCTTATCGCTGCCGATAAACTATGAATCACTCTGGATTGGACTCAGCTAGAGCTACGACATGGACTTAGTGTGTGACATCTGGGGTGCGGGCAACCAAATTTGAACCGGGTTAGGCGTACCGGTAAAGTGGGGTCAGAATCCCCTTCCCCGCACCATTTTACCTGCAGAAGGAAGTATAGGAGCAACCTGAATCTAATTCGGTTCAAATCCCTCCGAACCCGTCGCATTCGAGCAACTCTTTTGCGTTGAATTTCTTCACTTCGTATGCATGCCAGGCAATACTTCTTGATTAGTGGTGTATCAGATTCTAGGTGGTCCTTGGCGGATTCGGTCTCCCAGGGTTTCGCGTGAGTTGCGCCATTTACGCACATCTTCCATCCACCACGTAGCGCCTGCGGCAGCATACGCGGAAAGCATTTCGTTATCGTCTACATGACCATTATCACCCGATGTTGCAACAAGGTCATAGACGGTTGTGTGCGCTCTATGTTTCCTAATGAATGATAGGACCTTTCGAATCTCATCCGGATTCAACTTACTGCCCCGCGCCAATCCTAAAGGAAACACACCTTCCCATCGGGCAGCGCGAAGGAAAGGTTCTCTTCTAGGCCACCTACCAGCCACCCAAATCGGAATCCGGGGCGATTGAAGAGGGCGTGGCAGGAACTGAACATTTCGCACCTCATAGTGTTGCCCGAGGTAACTGAATGGCTCACCGCTCCATAACCCTACTAGCACCTCCAACCCTTCATCGAGTTTCGCGGCACGTATCCGATCTTCGCCATTCTCACCAAGAGACGTGAACTCCACGTCGGCGGGATCACCTAAGCCGACACCAAGCGTAAGCCTACCATTCGATAGATGATCAATTGAGACGGTCTCCCGTGCGAGTTTCCACGGTCGACGACGAGCGAGCGCCGTAACTAATGGTCCGATTCGCATTCGCTTTGTCCTCATGGCAATAGCTGCCAGAGCAATCCAAGGATCCGCTAATGGTACGTGTTCATTGTTACTGTATGAAATGTGGTCAAAGACAAAAAACCCATCCCACCCAGAATTCTCCGCCTCAACAGCTAGTTCAGCGAGCTCTCGCGGAGACCCACAACAGTTACCAAAATTCGGTACAAGAATCCCGAAATGCAAACTCCAAACTTACCTGATTTCTTTCGCAAATTAAGTCGCGGCGATCAACCGAAACCCTTGACGTGTCAGCTTCGGCCCTTATCACGCTTTTCGAGCGCAGTTAAGTACCAGTAAATTCGGCTCCAAGTTCCTTTCATAATCATTTGGACACCTACTTCATTGTGCGTGAGCCCAATAATGCGCCAGTTGATAGAATAACTGGAGAGTTCAAGGGCCGGTCACTTTGATAGTCATGGTTTGGCTCAGACTCCGAGATCCGGGAATATTGGTTGAATTTTCAGGATAATTGAGCTGGCTCCATGCCGTCAGATTGTACGTTCCGGCTTTGCTGAATGAGAGGTTGTAGCTAAAGAAATCGGAACCGCTTGAGGATACAGTAAGGTAGCACATTCCTGAAATGAGAGGTTGCTGATCACCGAACGGATTAACTGAGTTACATTGAAATGGTGTAGAATCCACGCCATTCACTGAAATTGAGCTGCAATTCGACTCATTTGTGTCACAACTTATCGCAGTTATCAACCAGACCTTCTGATTCGCGGAGTAAGATACATCGAAACTCACTGTAATCATAGACCCCACAGCGGCATTGGTGTAGTAATTGAGTGCAACGAGTGACGTTGTTGGCTGAAAGGCCTGTACATACATGCTAGAAGGGATTGTTGTTAACGCCACCACAATCAGGAGCTGGATCGCAAGTCTTAGTTGCATACTCACCAAGAGACCGTTTCACGTATTATAATAAAATGAATTTTGACAGGACTAATACAACCAGATAACTCCGGAATCGTTGGATGGAACGACTCAGAGTCTACGGAAGCTAGAGTCTTCGCACGGCTCAGAGGCGAATGAAATGGATACGGCCGCCAAAGTACGCGGTTCCTAATCAAAAACCGCGGAATTTCCAAACGATCAGGTTTTCCACAATGAGATATCCCCGCGCGGCCCAATCCTATCGTTGACCTCTTGCTGTAACCATTTTCATAAGCTCCTTCGTCGACGCAGAGTAACTGCAGAACAACTTAGGAAGTGCATACATTGATGAACGCCCGATTAATAGGTCACCTTAGCTCCTGGTCATGATAGCTTGGCTGGTGCGATCTAGCAGATCGGTTGACTCCCTCGTAAGGTAAAGCACATTGCAGATCTCCCGAATAGTTGATAGAAAGTCTTTGATTCGAAACGGAGGATCAGTAGTAAACCAAAGGGCGAGACGACTATGCCTCGACGCGCTTGAGGCAGCATTGAGAGCAATTGATCCAACAAACGTCCTCCAAGGGTGGCTTCGAGTAGAACGAAGGAGGCTTCAGATCGGCGATGTTCCAGTGCCGTTTCGTTCTAAGGTTAAGGTGATCGCAGTTGGGAAAGCAAGCGCCCCGATGCTCACAGCAGCGTTGAACATTCTAGGAAAACGTGTGAGTTCTGGAATTCTAGTGTCTCCTAGAAATTCAAGCCTGAGGAGCATCGACAAGCGAATCGTAACATTTCACTCGAGTCATCCGCTCCCCGATGAAGAAGGGCTTAGGGCCTCTAGGAGCGTGCTAGCATCGGTCAGAGGGATGCAGGCAAATGAGGTATTGCTGTGTTTGATCTCCGGCGGCGCTTCGGCTATGCTGCCAGCACCGACGGCTGACATTACGTTGGAAGACAAGCGAAAAGTTACTCAGCAATTGGTTCAGAGCCGAGCGTCCATTCATCAAATAAACACAGTGCGCCGGCATCTGTCGGAACTCAAAGGGGGACGACTCGTAGAGCACTGCAAAGCAGGAACGATAATCTCACTAATCATCTCCGATGTTTCAGGTAATGTTCTTTCAGATATCGCATCTGGGTTGACCGCGGCCGACCCAGCAACGTTCCGGAACGCCATCGATGTGTTGAATGAGTTCAATTTGTGGGACTCAGCTCCACAAAGGGTTAGGAACCACTTACAGCAAGGGTTGATTGGAAACATTCCTGAAACTCCTAAACCGGGTGATCGCATTTTCAGGAAAGTGCACAACTTCGTAGTAGCAGATAATCGAACTGCATGCGAAGCAGCTAGAATGTCTCTCCAGAAAATGCACATCCCAACTACGATAATCACATCCTCAGTAGACATGGAGGCGAGAAGCCTAGGAAAAATGCTGACATCTGTTGCGAGAGACAGTGAGCAATTCGGCCAACCTCTCAAGGGCCCGAGCGCGCTAGTATTCGGAGGTGAGACAACTGTTCAGGTTAAAGGAATCGGAAAAGGAGGTAGAAACCAGGAGACTGCTCTCTCAACGGTGGACCGACTCGAAGGTTTGAATGGAGTCACGATAGCGGCTCTCGGAACGGATGGAGTAGATGGTAACAGTCCAGCAGCAGGCGCCGTCGTAGATTCACATAGTATAGTACGCGCGAAACGATTGCGCCTTCGCGTTCGCGATTTCGCGGAAAGGAATGATTCTTACAACTTCTTCAGAAAACTAAACGACAACATCGTCACCGGACCAACCGGAACCAATGTTGGAGATCTTTACCTGTTAATCCGAGCAAAATGATCTTATGAGTTCCGAAGGAAATTATGTCTCCTGAGGAAACATGCCGTTAGTGTGGGTACGTCTCCGCGTTCGGCAAGTCTTTTCTCACTGGATGAATCGATTCGAGCGAGGATTCCTATGACCACAATACTTGCGACAGCGTCTTACAGTGACGGTACGTACTTTAACAGCAGCGCGAAGAGGGCTCCATGTAGAACGAGTATTCCTCCAGGCCGTCGCTTCTTTCTTCAGAAAACTAGATTATCTCATGTGCGCCTTCATGAACTTGAAGATCATTGAATGAGTCTGGCGTTTTGGATTTTCTGCTGGGGATTAGATCGCTTATGACTATTGGTCGGTTTAGTGTGTACAAGTGTCATTTCCGTGAAGATGTGGCGCAGCATTCGTACTTCACGGCCTTGTACGCCATGATCCTTGCTGATCTGGAACGGGAGAAGGGAGTAAGGGTTGATTCTGAGCGATTGTTGAGAATGGCGTTGCTCCACGACGCTGAAGAGGCGAGAACTGGGGATATTCATCACCCGTTCAAACATCAGGATAGCGCCTTCGCTGAAACATTGGACTCCCGAGGGTTGGAGTGGTTCGGTAAGCTGCTTGGCGGGCTACCAGAGGGCTTGGTTGGGGAATATGTGGGGCTGCGAAAAGCTGTTAGCGAGATGGGTTCAACGGAGACAGTTATATTGAAAGCATCGGATAAGATCGAGGCACTCCTCTGGGCATACGAGGAATACCTATTGGGAAACGTGCAAGTTCGCAAGGCACTGATAGTAGAGGATATTCTGCAGAAACTCGACCAAATCGAATTATCCACCGTCAAAATGTTGGTGGTCGAAATCCGGAAGAGGCTAGAGCCAAACAAATCTCTAGCTACCTAGGCCATCTTGCCGTTGCAAGTTAACCAAACACTGCTATGCACTCATCCATAAGAACTGTCAGAGAATCCTATTTTAGATCCCCCAATACTCATCCCAGTTCCATGCAGTTTCATTACGAGCGAGCGCCCGACGTTTCCGAACTCCTCCTGAGGATTATTGACAAGTTAGAATTCACGCATGTGCCGAGGAATCGGGTTTATTGTTACCGAAGCTATGGTTCGAAATCCAGCAACACCATAGCGCGCGTCCACTCCTTACCCAAGATTTGGCAGCAGGCCCTCAGCGAACCAGCATATTACGCTGTTGAAGTTCTGTCTGAACAATACGATCGCCTACCCTTCGATGAGAAGGAGAAAACCCTGATCCATGAACTCCTACACATACCGAAAAGTTTTGGCGGCGGCTTTCGGCACCACAAGGACTGGGTAACCAGACGACGTGTCGAAGAACTTCACAGAGCGTTAAAGAAAGCCTAACTTACAGTTTCCTTCCCCGGCGATTCTTGAGGCTGGCGTTCTGAATCGGACTCAACCACTTTTCTCCTTCAGTGGTCGTTTCACACTAGCTTTGGCTGGCGTCCTAACTTCCCGACCATGTGAAGCGGGCGGAATTGGTACAGGTCATCTCCGCGGTCGTTTTGGTGGGTGAATCTTTCGGCGCAGGCTCGTGACTAGAGCCAAGGCAGCTAGGATCCCAACCCACAACAGAGGTTGGGGCTGCGTGATCTCTGGGATCGGAGTCATGTTAGGGGCCAGGAGGACGGTTCCTTGCCCTCCCGGAGCGGCGGGGGCACCCACTACGAAACCAAACCCGTTGTTGAGGAGGTAGATTGAGTTTAGGTCCGGGTTACCTGAGAGGGACGGGATAGGTGTGATCTGGTTCCAGCTGAACCCGGTCCACTGTAGAATTGTGGCCGAGTCGCCGACCGCCCAAGCCTGCTGACTGGTTACTTGAATAACTCCGTTGAGGTTTGTGCTTACGGGGTCGGCAACATTCAACCAAATTGACCCGTCGAAATGAAGAATTGCTCCACCAGCCCCCACCGCCCAACCATGCGACGAGTCGAGGAGAAAGACTGAGTTGAGTTGTGAGGTGGTTGGGCTGGGGTAAGTTATCCACTGCCCATTCACGCCCTGGTAGCGTAGTATGGTTCCCGCATCACCCACCGCCCAACCATCCGACTCCCCAACCATGAAGACGCTTCGCAAATTATTCGGACTAGGGGCGGCTTCTACGCCCCATGAACCTCCCGCGTAGTGCAGGATTGTTCCGTGGTCTCCTACCGCCCACCCGTTCCCCGAATCAACCATGAACACTCCTCGCAGGACTCCGCCTGTAGGTGGGGCAGGGACTTGTACCCAACTTCCGCCCGTGTAGTGTAGGATTACTGGTGTGGTTCCAATTCCACCCACCGCCCAACCCTCGGATGGGTTGAGCATGAAGACTGAGAATAGGTCGGCCGTGACGGCTGAGGAGGTCCCGCGTGTGAATGAATTTCCGTTCCAGTGAACGAGTACAGGTTCACCCGCTCCAGACCCACAACCCCCCGTAGAACAACCAACCATCCAACCATCCCCTGAGCTGGAGAGGTATACTGACTCGAATGTTGCGGAGGGTAAGCCTTGCGGGGATTGGCTGGTTAATAAGATAAGGGTTCCAACATTTCCCACCGCCCAACCGGCCGACCCGGCGAATGAGAGAGAATTCAGATCCTGGGTTGTTCCTGAGAGATTCTGTAGAAGCGTCCACGCGCCGTTCGAGTATTGGAGGATTGTACCCCCGGCGCCAACCGCCCGGCCATCCGTCGGGTCAGTCATGAAAACAGAGTTGAGGTTCTGAGCAGTTGGGGCTGGGGATTCTGGGCCAGTCCACGTGCCCGACACGTAATGGTACAGAACCCCGCCAGCCCCTACTGCCCAACCCTCGTTTTGGTTAACGAAGAATACGGAGTTGAGAGTCTGAGCGACGCTCGTATAGAGGGTCCAACTCCCGCCAGCATACCGGTAAATCACCCCACCCGAACCCACTGCCCACCCATCCGTTGGGCCAGTCATGAAAACAGAATTAAGCCCAACCGACGCGGACCCCACCATATTCCATCCCCCGCCCAACCCCGCCTGACCCGTCCAATGCCAGAACGCTCCCGTAACCCTATCCACAGCCCAGGCATCCGTCGAACTCAACGCGGAGACTGAGGAAAGTTTCTGCGCATCCGGCCCAGAAAGCCCGCTCGTGATCGCAAACCATGACACGCCACCCCAATAGAGCGCAACCGCCGTCCCACCGCTTCCTCCAACCGCAAACCCCGCACTCGGGTTAGGGTTGCTGGGTGGGCCGAAGGATACCGCGAAAAGGTCTGAGGTTGTTCCCGAAGCGATCAAAGTCCAAGAGGAACCGTCAAAATGCTGAATCGTCCCAGCCCCACCAACCGCCCAACCTTCACTCCCGCTCACCAACGCAACCCCGTTCAGGTTATCGGTAGTCGAGGCAGACGGAGCAACCGCACCCGCGGAACTGAAGAGGAGCAGAGTGAGTAGCAGGCTGAGCGCGGTTAGCAATAGTGGGGCGGACCGCATTTTCGAACCCACACCCTACTCCACCAACCCAACATATACCTTTTAGCAGCCTCATCGCCGAACCATTTCATCTTTCTAACCGGCGCAAAACTGACGGAGAGAAGCTAGCGAGTGCAATCGTTGACCCCTAGGTATGTCGAGGTAGTTCCTTAGAACCGTTTGAGAGTTTGTTTTGTCATGGTTTTTGTAGAATGAGATAGCCCATGGGAGACCGCTTATCGTCTCATTTTGGGGCGTGTCAAGTATAAGCCAGCGCCCATGAAAACTAGGGCTGAAACGCTCTCTCAGGCGTTGTACGTCTTATTAGGTCCGAGCATTCCGCCCCGTACTCGGCCTGATTTAAGCGGAAATACGCTTCTCTAAGGGGCTAATCAGCCCTCAAACATGTGAAATTAAGGCTCACTCCGCCTGCAGGGTGGGCATGTGCTAGTGTCCAATCGAAAAATCGGCTCCAACAAGGGTGAGAGTAACGAAGCCGTTACACGAAGACCGTGTTGGCTCCGCATTTAGGTCGCTTGATTGCGTGGAGGTGATTTGATGGCTAGAGAGAGTATGCTTACACAGAAGTCGATTATGGCAGACGACACGCTCTCGCTGCTTACCGGCCAACCAAAGGGAGCTCTATTGAGCTACACGGAACTCACCAAGAGTATGCATCAATACATCCGAACCAAACAACTCCGACTCAAAGCATGTCCAAACTGCAAAACACAAGTCCCAGGATACGCGACCTTCTGTGACAAGTGTGGCAAAGACATAGCACCCGTACCCGCAGTAGCAAAGTAACACCACCCCGCCACACCTTCCTTTTTTCCTCTGTTTACCGAAACTTCTTCGCGTAGCTACAGTCCTGATATTGAAGCAGGTTCTTCAGCCGTGTAGGGTTGTGAGGGCTTTCAGCGGAATGGCTTCGATTTTTCGGTAGACCCGCTCGGGTTCGTTGCGCTGTGAGCCTGTTCTCAGCAGATCCTCGATCTTAACTCCGAACAGTTCTTGATTTTCTAGGAGGTATGGAAGGATTAATTGCCAGTCGTCTTGGCTCATTTTTCCCAGTTGCCCTCCGTTGAGCTGATCAACGCCCACCTTACTAGCGGGATCGCGGATGTAGACTGCGCCTCCGGAGGCTAGGGAGAAGAGATTGCCACCTGGATATGGCACCTCAAGTTCACGAATCCGACCACTATCATACCTTATGCCGTTAACCACAACGAACCCGCCTCCGTTCAATGGGTCACCGGCCATGAAAGATTCGGCTAGGTAGTCTAGGCAGGTGCCGTTGATGACAACTCGTGGCCGACCGACGGCGTTGATGAGGGGGCGACCGGCGGCGTTTCCGAGCACGTAGACCTCGCCGCCCTTCGCGGCGTACATGAACGTCTGCCCAACATCTCCGTAAATCACAAGCTTACCACTCTTCATTATCTGAGCTACTTGATCTTGGGCGGCTGAGTGAACGTAGATTTCGGCGCCATCAAGCCCAGATCCCAAATAGTCCCCAGGGTTTCCGAACACATCCAACCTGAAGCCTTCGCTTTGCGCGCCCAACCCGGCACCGCAAAACCTCTGCCCACGCCAATCAAACGAAACGACATGTTTCCATCCTAATTTGTATGCTGCGACAACAGCGGAGGACGCCGAGTCATCACCTTCAGCAGGGAACCCTGAAACATCCAACACCAGCACTTCCTCCCCAGCTCGGGGCGCCCTAAATCCAGTCTTCGTCGCGTAATCCGTCAACACCCATCCTGAACCATCCGCCGCAGAAATGTTAGGGAATCCACGAAGAACCGAGAATAAACTTGACTCTACCTTCGCTCTGATCCAACCTTGCTGTCCGTTTGGGATTCTATGAAGATTGTCGAGCACCCAAGTCAAATACTGGAATGATTGAATCCTGTCAAGCCCGCCTTTCCTCGCAGTCTCCTCCAAGTTGTCCAGCAAACTCTCCAACGAACCGGCGCCCAGCTCATTCGAGCGGAACTTATCTGCTAGAGTTCGCGGAGTCAACTTCTTAACGTCATCCAGAAAGTTGCTGGCGGAATCTTTGGTAATTGAGACTTCTCGACCAAACTTGTCGAGGCATTTGAGATTCGGTCTCTCTGATGCACGGTCTACGGTAAAACGGAAAGCTCCCCCATCAGTATAGCTCCCGCCGCGTGCGTTCCAGTATAGATCTGCCTTCCCTGCGAATCGAGAATCTTCTGCAGCCAAACTTCTCAGGCAAGCGTCGATTGCTTGACGCTCAGACGCGATCAACCCGATCTTCACTTCTCCATCTTGGAGAGCGAATACTTGAGGCCGCAGCATGGATGTGTCAGTTATGCCCAGTAGGTGAAGTTGTTCTCCCCCGTTTTCGCTTCGGCCGACTATGAAAAACCACGGACCATCCGGGGACCCATGGATATGGGTGGTTTGTATCTCACGATAAATTCGCCTCTTCTCTTCGGGGAGCATGTAGAAGTCCCGTTCGGTAGTTGGTGCCATGGCCTCGATCAAATACTCCATCGGGTACCCGTAGACTCGCCTCCAGAGGTCGAATAGGTAGACAGCGACTTCCGTGTCGGTAAGGAAGAGGGGATAGATGTTTCGTTGTGCCAAGTACTCGGAGATTGAGTGGTAGTTTGAGAAGTCTCCGTTGTGAACCAATGCTTCATGCAGCCCAATGAACGGGTGGGCGCCACCTGGATGCCATACCTTCCCCTTCGTAGGGTAACGGTGATGCCCTATCCATACATGCGCTGCGAAATCTTCCAACTTATAATAACGTATGACTTGGTCGCCCCAACCAACGATCTTCAGCACCATCATGTCCTTTCCGTGCGAAAGAACGAAGGCTTTCTTATCACCCAGAGAAGCGTAGTATTTCTTGTTGAGCGCGTAACTGTTTTGATAGATGAACTCGTCCTCTGCTACCGTTCGGTTAGTTAACCCGGAACTCATCATGAATTGCCCAAGCACATCATCCTTCACTCTGCAAAAGTAGCGACGTACCTCCGGCGGTCTAACCTCTAAACCCTGAATCGTTCTATAGTTCTCAACCGTTTCGAGCCAAGCTGCTGAGTCCACCTCCAGGTGTGGGTAGATGAATTCGTCTTCCACAGCTTTGCTGGCTGAGCGGTCTAGGTAAGCAATCTGGATTAGGTAATTTTCCTGCAGGATGTTTTTGGAGACTCCGAGGCGTTCGGCGGATAGGCCGAGTGCCGCTACTCCTCCGCCCTTTCCGTTTCCACGGTTCTTCATTTGCAGAAGCGCAGTAAGAAAATGTTTCCCAGTGATCGGAACGGAGGAGGCTGCTCCGACGACACCGCAGCCTCCCTCCGCCTCCGTCTTGCGGGCTAGAGTTAGGCCCTCTATCATTTGTTTTCTAGAGGCTACGATTCTTGATGCCATGTCCATGCTGTCTCACCCGTAGACGAGTAAGTCGGTTCTTCCCCTGAGCTCTCTGATTGAACGTAGCCCGAGGCTTCCCAGAATCGTCCGCCATTGTTTAGCCCAGGAAGAGTACATGTTGATTATTCTCTGTGCTCCCCATTCGATGGTTATGAGCTGGCTGAGTTCAGGGTCGGTGGTGGTAATTCCAATCTGGCATCCTCTTCCGCGTTCGCAGTTTCCACATTGAGTGCAGCCCACAGCCACAGCCTCAGCTGATCCAATGACGCAACCGTCGGCCCCAAGCGCGATGGCTTTGGCAACGTCGTACGCGGTTCGTATTCCTCCGCTTGCCATAACCACGATTTCATCCCTAACTCCTTCCTCGACAAGGTAGCGGTGAACTTTCGGGATCGCATATTCGATCGGCATTGCAATGTTTTTCTTCGCGATTTCTGGGGCCGCTCCCGTGCCTCCGTAGCCACCGTCGACGTGTAGTATGTTGGCGTTGGCGTAGTAGCTACCGATAGCAACCATGTCGACGTCAACTGGGGTCGAGACTTTGACTGAGACTAAGCAGTGTGGGTTTACAGCCCGAATCCAATCAACATGCTTCCTATGGTCCTCAACCGAGTAAACGCTATGGAACGGGAAGGGGGAATAGAGGGAGCTGAAGGGTAACGATTCCCTCATGTTGGCAACCTCCGAAGTAACCTTATCCGCTAACAGGTGCCCGCCCAACCCGGGCTTCGCGCCTTGAGCATACTTGAGTTCCACAATCCTTGCGGCTTGAATCGTATCCTCGCGCACACCGAACATTCCCGTAGCGACTTGCGTGATTACATGATCCTTGTATTCGAAGAGCGGAGGCGGGTACCCACCTTCGCCCGTCGATGTGAATGTGTCTAATCGTTTCGCGGCCAACGCCCGAGAGAGCATGAAATTCAGGCTGATAGAACCGAAAGACATTCCAGCCCCATAGATCGGTAGTGGGATGGAAATCTTAGGGCCGGAACCCCGACGGTTCAGATCAATCGAGAGATCAAACTCGTCGTCCGGGAAGCTCGCGTCGGGATGAATGTTCTTGAAGTCGAGTCGGTCAAAGCCGCCGCCTGAGTCCCCTACCTTATACTCAAGTGATTCTGGTGGTTTCCCGGTTGTCGCCTGCTCGTATGTTGCAAAGATTAGTTCCGCTGTCCAACGTTTGTTACCGAAGCCTCCGGGTATCCCATATTTGAGGCTGGGTAGAAGTTGGAGACCGCGGTGGATTAGCTTCGCGTGCTTATCGACGGATTCAGTTTCTACGTTCGATATCTCTGAACGCCTCCTTTTCAAGTTCTTCGTTGAACATTGCTCTGCCCACGTCCCCACGTAGTCTTCTCACATCGCGTATTCCCATGGCGCTGAGTATCTCGATGAGTTGATCATGCCACGAAGAAAGTAGGTTGACAAGTCTCTGCTCGCCCCACTCCGAATCAAACTTCTCAGCAGAGATGTGCCCTGATTCAGGCGAGGCACATTCCCCTAGAAATCGTGACTGTAAGGCTACGAGAACTGTTGTATCAATGGCAACAAGGTCGGCTCCGCAGATGATTGCTTTCGGGACATGCTCTGCCCGAGTGATTCCACCACTCGCGATAAGAGTGACATCGTCTCTGAGCGATTCAGCAACGAGTGTTGTGTGGACTTTGCGAATAAGGTCCTTGACATGCGACGGTTCGTCTTTGTTCCATGATTGTCCGTGGTAGTTCGCTACGAGATGTATGATGTCGATTCCATTTCGAGCCAAATCGGCTGCCGTTTTTGCAGAGTCAACAGTCAATGGCAAGCGAACAGAGATTGGCGCGTTGGGGTTGACCTTCTCGACCTCTTGAATTGTTGATGAATCGAAACTTGCCAGTTCAATCAAGTGGGCATCACGGATCCACCCGATAGCATCGCTTAGTGTATCTGTGGAAATTAGTGGGACGAATTGGTCACGATTGACTGAGCGAAGTTGTTTTGTTTGAGCGGGTGTTGCTATGAAGATTGTACCAGTGCGAAGGGACGCGCCTGCGACTGATTCCAATATGTTATGACTGTTCAGGTTGGCGGGTAGATAATCGAAAATTATCGGTAAGGATACTTCGATCGTTTTCGAAAACTGTCCACTCTCTTGGTTGAATTGGAGGGACTTCCTTTTGCGGCCGACATCTACTAGTGTTGAGATGAACTCTCTGCCATAGACACCGTCCCGTGTCGGTCGCACAATTTCAGACATGTCAGTCCAGATCGAATCCCAACCTGGTCCGGAGAACGGCCCCTTGTATCCCATCCCTTTGATTGGTATCTTCCCTGTCTCGGCTTCATACAAAACAGTGGCGACAGGTGAACCGCTTGTTGTAGCGGCCCCTTCTGAAGCCCAGTAAGAGTCCGCGAACCGGTAGAATTCTGGGTTACGGTCGACCGAGCAAATGCCCGGGTATTCTTGTACGCACCTCATACACCCCGTACATTTTTCCTTAATAGGGTGGAATCCGCCGAGCCGCCCGCTGAAAGTTCCGTAGATGCATGGCCTACTCACAAGAACCCGCCTGTACTCTTTTTTACGTAGCTTCAATCCACATCCGAATGTTTCCTTCAACAGAATTCTTGCAAGCCCTATCTTACTTACTCGCGGATCGAATGGGGGAGGAAGTTTTTTCCGAGGTGGGGCAGGCTGAGTGACGATCTTGTAGCGCTGGTAGGGAGTACCAAGTGCCGGATCAGCGATACAGTTTAGGCGGGTTGTTTTAGGGTCGTCTAGCAAACTTAGCGCTCCATCCCCACAAAACTGTATGAAACCGCACCAATTCTCCTGAACAAATATAACTATTCTGGGAAATTTACTGGACATTCATATCGTGTAAGCTTATATCTATGGATGAACGTTCAGAAGAGAGGCTCAAAATTGGCAACAACTGGACGATTGGACATAGATGAAGTTGACAGAAAGATACTGAATGAACTTCTTCATGACTGTCGGAGATCCTATCGATCCATAGCGCGCCGAGCAGGGGTTTCTGTAGGAACTGTCCTAACCCGGATTCGTAGACTGGAGAAGTCTGGTGTAATCAAGGGTTACTCGGCCATCCTTGATCACGACAAGCTCGGTTATCAATTAACTGTCCTAGCCGAGATCACTGTCTCAAAAGGTAAGTTGCTCGAAATGGAGGAAGCGATCGGAAGGCTACCGAACACTTGCGCCGTCTACGATGTAACTGGCCTGACTGACGCCGTTGTTGTCGCCAAATTCCGGAGCCGTGAGGAACTAAGCAAGTTCACTAAGAGCCTCCTCAGCATGCCGTTTGTCGATCGAAGCAACACTCACGTGGTTCTGACGACTGTTAAGGAAGACATGCGCCTCCTCTAGCCTAGGGGGGAGGTAGTTGGCCTATGCGTCCCGCCAATCAAGCTATCTAATCGCGAGCCTGGGCGCTGTCCTTCAAGTCCTGGCCGGATGGTGGGACGTATACTCACATATTCTGTTTGGAAAGGCGGACCCGTGGTGGAACCCCGCACTCCTGACACTTTATGTCGCCATTGCGATAACAATTATCGGAGTTTTGCGAGGGCTCCGATATTCTCCGAAACAACCTCCTGTTTCGCTCAGCCCGATTCAATTTGTGAACGTAGCAGGGTTGAAGCTCGCCGGACTTGGTTGCTTAATCGAGATCGTAGCTGGTGTTTGGATTGAGATTGTTCACCGCGCCTTTCTGAACGAACCTAGGATCGCCCCTGCGCTTGCGCTACTCACGGTTGGGATGTTAACTGTGAACCTTGGAATAGTGATTGGGTTAGTGGTTGAGTATGGGATGATTAGGCACGGCCTCGTCATAGTGTCAGCCGCCAGGCAACGCGCAGTTGCTCTTTTCGTTTTGTTGAGTTTCTCTGCGATATGGCTTGCCGCTTCTGGATATTTCATTTACCTCGCAAAAACATTTCGCCCTTTCCCTGCGAACTGGTTGGTCGCAGTTTTGCTCGCATTTATGGCGACATTCGTGCTCGTTCCCGTGAAAAAAGTAATACCAAGGCTCGGATCAGGTATCGCCATTGGACTTACTTTCAATGCCGTGACTTACTCCCTTCTTGTAGTCTATGCAGGCTCGCCTCTCTACACACCTTGGGGACTTCTTCCCATCACTTTGTTTGACTTGATCTCGTACGTGTTGAGTCCGATGATCGTATTCAAACGAACGATGATCATTTCATCGCTAATCGCGGGCATGTTTTTCTGGGCGACCTACTATCCTTTCACAATTTACTTGTTCCCCTGGTCGTTTACATTCCAGCTCCCAGTCTTTGCTGTGGTTCTGGGAAGCGTGGCGGGAACCTTGATGGGGAATAAGGTCTACACCAACCTCTCCTCAGTAGTCCTAGGTGACGTTGGAGCTTCCGTGTGAGCAGGCAGTCTACTTCTCCCTAGTCACGAAGATGCCAGAGGCAACGTCTAGACTCAGAGGATAGGAATTCTCTCCTACCTTCACGAGCATCGGCCCTTCAAACGGCGCCTTCTCTTCAACCGCAATCTTCACGCCTGGGAACATCCCCAGCGTAGCGAGGTAGCGGAGGAGCTCACTGTCTTCGTCAGGAATCTGGGTCACTATCGCATATTGGCCAGTTTCGAGATGTGAGAGGGATTCACTCATGAGCGGAGCAATGTAGCCTTTCTCGTCTGGGATTGGATTCCCATGAGGGCAGGTCTGTGGATCCCCAAGCGTCTTTTGGATTGAATTGGCAAGCTGTTCGCTTATGGAATGCTCCAACCTGCATGCCTCATCATGCGATTCAGTCCACCCCAGATGCAACACGTCGACAAGCAATCTCTCAGCCAGCCTATGGCGTCTGAATACGGACAACGCCAACTTTCGTCCCTCTTCAGTCAGTCTGACACCCTTGTATGGTTCCCTAACGACCAGCCCTTTGCCTTCGAGGACTTCAAGGGTGTTTGTCACGCTGCCGGGGGTTATCTTGAGAACATTAGCGATGTCTCCAGTTCGTGCAGACCCGGTCTTGCTTTCTAGGTTGTAAATTGTCTTCAGGTACATTTCGGGTGCGGTGAAAAATTCATGGCTCAAATCCAAAGCAACCCTTGTCCGACTTTTATTTATCGTATGCCGAAGTGAGCCTAGTCGCAGAAAGATTCTTGGCATGTATTATAATTGCTCTATAGGCGACGAAGCCTAGCATATAATTCAAACGGTAGATGAGCCGCTTGGTAGGAAGGAAGCCAGAAAGGAAGCCGTTCGGACGTGACGGCCCCCCGAGAGGGTATCCAAAGGACCAGTCACAGTACGCCGACCCCGAGAACTGGCGGTATCCGCTACACACATCTTGGCATGCGCGGGCAGCGCGCCGTTACTTCGATGACCCCTCCAACCGGAACAAGTACTCGTCCGAAGAACAGGAGTATATTGATTCACGAATCGATCAAGCTCTTCAAAAACTCGGCGTCCAAGCCGGGACAGTAGGACGCCGCAAACGCCCCTCCCCCATTACCTCACCATCAGGAAACCAAGAGCGCTCGTTGGAACAGCTCTTAAGATTATTCTTGGGGGATCCTAGGCTTCAACGTGCCAGAGAAATCGATGACTCACTTGTCTCCATATCTCAAGAGAGTTCGGGTATAATTGAGGGCAAGGTCAAGGATTACTCGGTTCGGATTGACTTTGCGAACCACACAGTTCTCCATGACTGCCAAGACTGGCGCAACAACGTAGCCTCTAAGAACATGTGTAAGCATCTAGGAAAGTTTCTGTTGACATTAGATGAAGAAAAGGCTACAGAGGTCCTCAAGCAGGTGCTCAAAGACATAGGCAAGTGGTCGTTCATCGCACCAGACGACCCGACCGATTAGGCGGTCGAAGTTGACAATTTCCAGAGTATTCTCATGATTTCGTACCCATGCTTGATCGTCCCGAATTTTCCTTTCTTGGCACAAGCCTCGGTAAACCGCATCGATCCATCACTATGAACCCCCGGGCCGGAGATGAGTATCGGTACCGGGTCATCTGTGTGGCCCTTCGCCAAGCACGGAGTTGAATGATCTGCAGTCACGCAAAGAAAACTTGAACTCAGATTACCAAGCCTTGAAAAGAAACCCGCATCAATGTCTTCAATGGCCTTCTTCTTCCCTTCAAAGTCCCCGTCATGGCCAGGTTCATCTGGGCCTTTCAAGTGAACGTAAACGAAATCATAGTCCCCCATGAGTCGCAACGCTTCCACTGCCCGCTGAGCGTACCCTTCCAGTGAACGATCAGGCGGAAAGACTCGAGTATCGATTCCGATGACCTTTGCTATACCTAGCTCAACAGGCATATCGGCCACGGCCACGCCTCGGAATCCAAATTTCTGATTGAAAGTCTTAACCTTGGGCGTCTTTGTTCCCGCATCTCTCATCAGAAGAAAGTTGGCTGGTTGATCGCCTCGTGCTGTTCTACTCACATTCACCTTATGGTTTTCCAGCACCGAATTGACTAGCGCGGCAAACTGGTTGAGCATCTCTGCTGTACGGCGAGCTACTACAGTCTTGTTTAGGGGGACGCATTTGGGAATGGGCGTCGGGAGTTTGACGTCTGTCTTAGCGATCGTTATCTTTCCCTTACGCTCGTACGCGGGGTCAAGGTTCGAGATGGCTGCTGACAGGCGCTTTGTTCTATCTCGGAAGACAAGTGCGCAGCGGTGGCCAATGGCGGACTTAAGTTCGAAGCCGATGATGCTCCTCAGTTTCTCATTGGTATTAACCGCTTCAACAAGTTGAGCAGCCTCCTCCGATGTGACATTTCTTCCTGCTCTGCGATCTACAATTTGACCGCCTTTTGCAGTTGCGAAGTTACATCTCAGCGCCAAGTCGCCGGTGTTGAATTCGATACCCGACCCGATCGCTTCGACAACGCCCCTGGACAACTCCAAGCGGGTAGGGTCGTAGCTGAGGAGCGAGAAGACTCCCGCATCACTTTCGGGAGCAATTCCCCGTTTGACTGTGTAAACTATTCCCATTCTTCCTTCAGTCGCGAGCTTGTCTAGGTTTGGTGTCAATGCTGCCTCCAGAGGCGTCTTGTTTCCATATCCTGGCGTGGGTCTATCGCCGACCCCGTCTAAGACTACAAATAGTATTGGATGTGTCAAGTTTGCCATCGCTTTCTGCGTTACTTTTGGGGTTCAATATATTGATAGAGTTGAAGCTTGCAAGGTCGTTGCAGTGAACACTTGATGGCTTCTCAGAAGACGAAGACAAAGATTGTCTGCACGATCGGTCCCGCGACTTCATCAAGACATATCCTACGCCGATTAATTGAGGCAGGGATGGATGTTGCAAGACTCAACTTTTCTCACGGAACAATCCAGGAACACGCTGCGCAAATAAGATTGATCCGGGCAGTCGCGCGAGAGAAGAAGACGGCAATAGGAATTCTAGCCGATCTGCCTGGCCCAAAGATTAGAGTTGGCCGAGTCTCGCCGGAACCGGTTGATCTGAAAAGCGGCTCGCACCTCATTCTTACAGCCCGCCGCCTAATAGGAAACCAAAGAATCGTTTCCATAAGCCATCCTTCAATTCTCAAACATTTGAGGAAAGGCGACCGAGTCTTCCTTGAAGACGGGACCGTAAGGTTGGAAGTTCTTTCTGTGAGGAACGAGGAAGCGGTCTGCCGAATCGTTACGGGTGGTTCCCTCTCCTCGGAGAAGGGGGTTAACCTGCCGGACAAAGGCTTGAAACCCGGAGCCTTAACCAGGCGAGACGTAGACCTCCTCGAGTTCGCGGTGGCCAATGGCGCGGATTTTGTTGGCATATCGTTCGTGACTACAAGCAAAGACCTCCTTCGGGCCAAGCGGATCGTAAGAGAAGCCCATTCGGCGGCCTGGATAATCGCAAAGATCGAAACTAGGATGGCGGTAGAAAACATCGAAAATATAGTGAGACAAGCGAATGGCATCATGGTGGCCCGAGGAGATCTAGGCGTAGAGATGGATGTAGAAGACATCCCAATGCTTCAGAAAGAGATTATCAGTAAGTCGAACGCTGCGGGGATACCGGTCATTACAGCTACTCAGATGCTTGAATCGATGGTAAACAACCCCACGCCTACGCGGGCAGAAGTGACCGATATCGCCAACGCGATAATCGATGGCACCGACGCCGTGATGCTCTCTGAGGAGACCGCTGTTGGCAAGTATCCGGTTGAGGCAGTTAATGTAATGAGGAGAGTAGCCGCGGCGACGGAGAAGAACCTAGCCTACGGAACGCTGCTAGACGCACGGCGACCAAGTGTGAGGCCGATCGTTCAGGAATCAATCAGTTTCTCGGCCTGCGAAGTCGCCTTTGCTTTAAAGGCAGGTTGCATAGTCGCAAATACGCGTACTGGTCTGACTGCACACCGGGTGTCAAAGTACCGTTCATCTGTGCCCATAATCGCACTCACATACAATGTCCCTGTCATGAACAAGCTTTCCTTACTCTGGGGCGTCTATCCGTACAGAGTGAAGAAACTCGCCACCACTGCTGAGATATTCACCGCCGCGAAGGCCGCAGCCAAGAATAGTGGAACGGTAAGAAAAGGAGACAAGATCGTAGTTGTCTGCGGAGACCCCTCATCACCGGGAGGAACCACGGACCTTCTGAGGGTTCAGCAGATCTAGGCGCATCAGCTGAAGTAGTTCGCTACCGCCATCTCAAGCCCACGCGATAGAATGAACGGTATCCACTTAATGGTAGCAGGCGTTCCCAGCATCCTACTGACCATTAATGAACGCCCCCTTTCTTCGTACCGCATTTTGATGGTTCCGTCTGTAACGTATTCAACCGCAGCGTTGACTCTGTCTTCATGAAGCCCCTCTTCAAGGATAACAATTGACGTAACCCTTCTCTCTGCCAACCTGGCCTTAACCGATTCGAGGAACTTCTGTGCCTGTTCAGGTCCTGCATGAGTGAGAAAGTCCGAGAAAGAATCAATTACCAGTCTTGCTCGAGCCTCGTGGTTGACTTCGTTCTTCAGTAGGTCACTTGGTCATGCTCAGTTCTGTGAGTTTTGCCGGGTTTCCTGCATATTTCTCTCTCGCTGCCCCGGTTCTCCATGAATAGCAGTCGAAGAAAATCATTCGATCAAGAAGTCCGCTGTCCCACTCGAATGATACCATTGTTTCCTTAGCCAGTTCGAGTGGTTCAAATGTGTCAACCAAGACCGCGGGCTTATCCTTTGTTAAGGAATCAAACAGGAACTGCTTCCCCAGTGTACTCTTCCCAGACCCTGGCGTCCCTACAACGAGGACCATAGAGCCTGCAGGGAAACCCCCTCGCAGTAATTGGTTAAGTCCAATAACGCCTGTAGAGACGCGTTCCACAAGGATCACTTCCCTACTAACGCTCTTACCCTGTAGACCAGAAAGAGCGCGAAGAGAGCCATTGAGCAAGTGTGAACATACATGCTCCAATTAGCTAGGTAGTTCGTGTACGCGAAAACCTCACCAACAATCCAAACCAGAATTGCTATTGAGAGCTGTAATTTGAAGCTGCCAAGAATGCCGCCTTCAGAGTGACGAAATCTCACTGCGAGAAAAAGAAAGAGCACAAATGAGACGATTAGAGTGACTAATGTGATGAGTTCAGCTATTGCTTCAGCTGAAAAGCCGACGCCACCATAGGCCGAGTAATTCTCGAAGAGACCGATCAAACTAGACGCCCGCCTTCCAATAGAAGATTCCAAAACACAGTAGTAGCACGGCGCTTACTGGATAGAAGACAACTTCAGCTATGAAATTCATACCTAAGAATTGAAACAGATGATAGCACCCATGGATAAGGGTGAATGATCCCAAGAGAATTGCAAGCGCGAAAAGCTGCCGGCTCCGTTTTCTCACTCTGTATGCGATATAGAGCGGGCCAACGGCGGCAACCATCATGAACAGAAAATTCAGCAGATCAAGAATTATTAGCATGATATTCGCTCACGTCCCCTGCACGCGCAAAACCCTCGCCTTGAGCGTTGCGGTCTGCGAATTTAACTGCGGTTCCAACAAGACATAGTCGAGAGTTGACGCTTTGCAAGGACGAGATACCCGTAGTGCTTTGTAGGTCTTGCATAAACCAACTAAATGATGGCTTGCTCCAATTGGGACATGGATCGTTGAACCAGAAATCTCACCATCTGCTTTGTCTTCGATACAGGGCGCGGCTACAGATCTGTTCTCGAATGATAAGAGAACGGTTTATTCCAAGGCCATTGCCATAGCTTTAGTGAGAAATCGTTCAGATGGAGTTCAATTCGGCCAAGTATGAGCAAGCATTGTGGTGGCAGCCTTGACTGGTAAAGAGGCAACACTCTATCAACCGCTCCCCGGCGGCAGAGTTAGATGCACCGCCTGTGCCCGATACTGCAATATTCCAGAAGGAAAGATCGGCCTCTGCGGAATCCGGGGCAACCTGAATGGTAAGTTGTGGCTCTATGTTTACGGGAAAATCATCGCAGGCCATATAGACCCGATCGAAAAAAAACCCGTAACACACTACATGCCAGGAACCAAAATATTCTCAATCGCAACGACCGGTTGCAATTGGCTCTGCTCTTATTGCCAGAACTCCGACATTAGTCAGCGGCGCAAGATTGAGGGGTTGGATGTGACGCCGGAGAAGGTTGTGGAGATGACGAAACGTTACCGTTGTCAAGGCTTGGCGTACACCTACAACCAGCCTACGATCTTCATGGAGTTCGCCCACGACATTGGCGTTCAAGCCAGGAAGGCGGGCTTGATCAACATCTTCGTATCGAATGGGTACGACACTCCTGACACAGTGGCGTTGATGCCAGACTTCCTTGACTGTATAACGGTTGATTTCAAGGGCAGCGGAGAAACATCATTCGTTCGAAAGTACATCGGTATCGCGAACGCCGATCCAATCTTCGAGACGCTTCTTGAAATCCGAGATGAGACAAAGGTGCACATTGAGATCACAGACCTTATCGTCCCGGAGGTGGGAGACGACTTAGGGGCAGCAAAGAAACTGTCCTCTTGGGTCTACGACAACTTAGGTCCCGACACGCCGATACACTTTCTCAGATTCCACCCCGACTACAAAATGATGAATCTACCACCGACCCCAGTCGAAACGTTGGAGAAACACCATGAAATTGCTAAGCAGGTTGGTTTGAATTATGTGTACTTGGGCAATGTTCCGGGACATCCTCTCGAGCACACGTACTGCCCCGAGTGCGGGCATGTGGTAGTCGAACGACTGGGTTTTGACATATCGGCTTGGAAGCTTGATGATCAGAACCGTTGCAATTATTGTGGAAATGAGATTCCAATTGTTGGGCGTTTGAGTAAATCGGTTAACGAGGAACGATTCATGCCAGTAATTATGTGAACCAATCCGGATTAGATACGTTCAATTCTTGAAAGAAATCGGGTTGACCTAGATTGCGCTTTAACATAAACAGAGATCTTCCAGAGGGTAGATACAGACTTGAGGAAGTATTCTCTGGCCTCGAGAGCGTTGAGCCCCTCAAGAACTGTATTGGCAGCACTGGCGTATTGAAACGGATCTTAGAGGAAACTCAGGTGACGTTGACAGATGAGGACGGGTACATGTACGTTAACGATGAAGATGGCAGCTTAGTCGTAGGGTTGGATTATTTGAGAACAGGAGATTCGAAACACTTGTACCTTGACGTGATACATGAATTGGTTCATGTAAAACAATTCTTGCAAGGGAAGAACCTGTTCGATGACGCCTACAGTTACGTAGATAGACCTACAGAGATTGAAGCGTACCGTTGTTGCGTAGAAGAAGGCCGCAAGATTGGTATGCCTGAAGATGAAATTGCTGAATATCTTTACGTTGAATGGATAACCAGGAAAGACCACGCTAGGCTTTTGAAAACCCTCGGGATAACCATGAGGCCTAACTAATTTTTGGATTTTTCAAGATATTTGGGAACAAGTATTACAGTAACGTGGCGGGGCCAGCACGCTCGTCACGAACTCCTGATTCCTTCAATCGTTTCGAGTGTAAAATGAACTCCTGAACGAAGTTTCTAGTATACTCTTCCAAGTCCAATTTGAGAGCATCCTCCGGTCTAACCCAGACGTAGCTTTGGAGTTCTCGGCCGTCCAGTTTCACGTCCGAACTCCGAGCTTTGCATACGTAGTCCATGAAAATGTAATGTTCATGCTTTTGATAGTCTTTGGGATAGATTGCCTGCTGCAAGACAAGCAACTCAACTACCTCTGAGTTCAGACCTGTTTCTTCTTTCACTTCCCGAACAATCGCGTTCTCCGCCCGCTCACCCAGCTCGATATGTCCCCCGGGGACTGTATATTTCTCGCCCCATTTCTTGGAACGAACAATTAGTACCTCGCCCTTCTCGTTGACGATCAAAGCGCCAACTGTTGCTTCAGGATAGAGCTGAGGCATGCGAGAACCCCACGGAATGCATGATGTGAGAGATCAGGTTTTGCCCGTCATCATGCCCAGTACCCCCACAACCGAGATCAACCCACCAACAATCAGAATCAACGGCTCTTGGGTGCGAAGATAAACAAGCCCAGTAAATGTAGCAAGCGTAGCGAGTCCCACAAGGTTGATGAAGGCTAACCTCTGCTGTTCGTTCAAGTCAACTAACGCCTCTGCATGAACAGCTTCACGATTCGCCGATCCGTGTATATCTCTATTCCTCTTTGGCGGACTCTCCTTTCGCCTAAGAGTTACAGGAATATCTAATTCGATGGAATTGCAAGGGTATAACTGGCATCGATGGCGATATCTCGTTGACCGATCCCTTTTTCGTTGATTTAAGTTGTGTTGATTCATCCTGTGGAGGCACGCACTCGATGTGGGCAAGTGGGCTACAATATTTGCCTGAATTCATCATCGGGCGAATTTCCTGCAATATGAATACAAGCAAGTCTCTTGATCATTCTTCCAAAGCCATTCGTTAGGATCAACTTGACTGAACAAGCTCCTGTATCCTCACTTCTCGACAGATTCTCTTCTGATGTGGTAGCTCTCACAGAGGAGGTGTACGGTAATGATGCATGTGGTGTCCTTGAGGCTCTCTTGAAACCAGTCAACACCTATTACGTCAGATGCAACACCCTGAAAATATCGCCGAGTGAGCTTCGGAAGAGGCTTGAGGATAGAGGCCTTAGAGTCAAGGCACACCCCGTCCTGCATGAGGCTTTGGGTATACAAGTGGATGGACCGTTCGGGATTTCTTCAAACAATTTGCGGATAGAGGTTGACAAATACACTGCGGAATCAGTCTTGCAGGGAGCGAACGTTTACGCGCCAGGCATCAAGAACTGTTCGTCCATACATACAGGAGATCGCGTGACCGTCGTCTCCGAGGTGGGTGATGTTCTCGCCAATGGGACGGCAGCGATGAACACGACTGATATTCTCACATTCAGGAAAGGCCTGGCGGTGAAGATTGAGAACCGACGATACAAGTCTCCCCAGATAAGAGAGTTACCGGAATTCTCGGAGGGCTTATTGTACCCACAATCACTCGCAGCGATGATCACGTCTTACGCCCTCGACCCGCAAGAGGGGGAAACCATTTTGGATATGAATTGCGCACCGGGGGGCAAGTTGTCCCACCTGAGTCAGTTAATGCAAGCTTCCGGCAGAATCGTCGGCTTAGACCGAAACGCCGACAAACTAGCACAAACCCGCCGCACGATCACGAACCTGGACTGCTCCAATGTTACTCTCACAATACATGACTCGAGGTATGTGGACGCAGACTTTGCTGACATGAAACCAGATCGAGTTTTGATTGATCCTCCTTGTAGCGCCCTAGGTCTCAGGCCGAAAATCTACGATCATACCACACAGGAAAGAGTAGATGATCTGGCCGAATACCAGAAACAATTCATTAGGGCAGGTAGCCGAGCCGTGAAGCATGGCGGGATAGTTGTGTACAGTGTCTGCACTTTCACGACGAAAGAGTGTGAGCGAATCGTTGAGTTCGCTGAAGGGGAGTGCGGTCTGCATACGGTGGAGCAAAAGCCCTTCCTAGGCTCGAAGGGTTTGGGGAAAGTTACAGAACCGGCCGTCCTCTGCCAGCGATTTCGGCCAGACGTGGACGAGATCGGATATTTCATTGCGAAATTCATACGCTAGCATAGTTCACAATATGTCAAGCGGGGTTTGCGGTAGTGAAGATCCGCAGCGGTTTGACATACGCAACATGGCAAGCAGTTTCGTCCTCATAATCGCGGTGTTTCTCGTGTTATCAACCACGCCTAACCAACTGAAACTCGAACCATTGAGCGAACCAGGTGCTCCTAGTAAGCAAATTCGCTAACGTACCTGTTAATTATCAGAACGTGACATGTTCTGCTTGTGTTTGTTATGGCTAGACGAAGACGAAGGACAAGAAAAGGCAGAACTTCGAAGACAGGACGAAAATTGAAGAAAGGTGCCCGCACCGCTCGCCGGAGACTTGGCAGAAGCCTGAAGAGATTCGGCAGAAAACTAACTCGATAGAGACAGCCTAATCGTTAACCAGTCATTTGCCGCACGTGCTGCCGGACTACGGCTATGGTGAAAAACTGTTCTTAACTGGAAACCTGAGTATACAAGTTCCCACACAAATTCTAATCGTCTCCGTTTTGAGAGAGCTATCATGGTCCCATGATGTACATGAATGTCGTGTTATTTTGCTGTAATTTGTCTGGGGGATTGTCGCCAGTACTTGAATGCAAGAAGGGTTAGAAGAGCTATTGAGATGGTCTGCACTGGTTGATATGGGATAGGCCACGTGTAGAGGAACCAACCGTTGAGGTAAACCGCCAACAGCAAACACCCCAGAACTAAACAGATTATCGCGTGGTCTCGCAGACTCATCCTTTTGCCCAGGATCAGAAACCCCAGCAGAAGTATCGGTAGGATGGTTACTAGTCCAATGAAGACGAAGGCAGGGATTCCAACGAACGCGTACTGGATAAACACCATCCACCCCTCGGCTGCATACCAATCGAACGCGAACCATGACAATACTAGGCTGGAGTTTGACCCAAAGTAATGGATGCTAGGAACGAGTAAGTGCACTACCAGTAACAGAATCATCCACTTCGTCAGGCTCGTTGTGTTCACGCGGAGATCTATCTCGGATAACCCTCAATTGGGAGCCTTGCAAATAATGATTTGAACGCGAGCGCTGAAGGTTCAAGGTATTGTGACGGGTAGGATTTGCAGCAATGACTTCAAGGGAACCCCGTCGATCTTCGTCTTTCCGCTCTTATTTACCAAAACAAGAATACCGACAGGTTTCGCCTTGGCTTTCCGTAAGGTCTGGATGGCTGCTCTGTGAGTTTCACCCGCGCGCAGAACTGCGTCCGCAATCAGTACCTTCTTTCCTGCAACGCTGTGAAATGATGGGTTAACTAAGCCCGGTAGTTTTCTTTGAGCAACCCGATGTGGCCGCACTGCCGCAAACGGCTTATCCAGCTCTTTTGCGATTGCGACACCCAAAACCATACCACTCCCTTCTATCGCAGCAATCACATCCGGCTCACTGAACTCCGAGCTACGGATGGATTCTTTCGCTAAATCAGCTAATGCGTCGGCAATCGCAGCCATACGCTTCGCATGTGAAGCAAGAGAGCTCCAATCGACAAATACATCATGGGGTGGGTGTATCGCCGCTCTTTCCTTACCTTTGAGGAGTAACCAGACGACCGTATCGGGTTGAACTTTCAATTCATCGGCTATGTCATAGTTTGAGAGGCCTTTCGACTTAAGCTCCTGAGCCTTCCTCAATAATTCATGCGGAATCATCTGATAACTCACAACCTGATGATTGTTATCATTTGACGAGCTCTTATAAGACGTAGGTTGCGTTTGCAGCGACTCGATGCGCTAAAGAGCGTAAGTGACACGAGTGACCGACCCCACTATGACTTTACCAGGATACTCGTTCGAGATTCCATACGGCAAAGTCAATGGCCCGATGAACCTTGTCGAGACTGTGCTTAGTGCGCAAACCTCTGAACCGGAATGGCTCAGGGAAGGCACGTCATTCACTGATGTTGAGCTCCTAAATGGAATCCCAGTCAAGTACAGTGTGAACCAATTCGGTGACGCGGACGCATTCGGTTTGAGGGTCCAAGCGCTAGCAAGTGTTTGTAATGAAAGAATCGTAGAGGGTTTGAAGAAACATCTCGAACAGGTTCTCGGCCTGAATGATGATTTGAACTATTTCTATGGCAAATTTGCTATTGAAGACGAACCGTTGTTTTCAACGTTCAAGAAACTAAGAGGATTACGCTTGATGCGTGGCACCGATCCCTATGAAGCTTTGATCTGCTCAATTCTATCACAGAATAACTCGGCAAAGCTATGGAACAGAACAGCTCGACTCATGATGCAACACTATGGCCGGAGGGTGAGTTTTCCGGACGGCTCTTCATCGTTTCTCTTCCCCGACATAGAAGTATTAGCAAAGTTGAACCCAAGGCAGCTAAGATCAAAAACGTCGATGGGGTATAGAGCCAAACCTGTCGTGCTGGTCTCGCGAATGATCGCGAATGGCGAACTCGATTTGACTGAGTTGACCAAACAAACCTATGAAAATGCAGTGAACCCTCTTCTTAAACTTCCAGGGGTTGGCCCGAAGGTGGCCGACTGTTTCCTTCTCTACGGGACTGGCCGTCTTGAAGCGGCGCCAGTGGACGTGTGGATACATAGAATTGTTACGAAGCTGTACTTCCGCGGTAGGAAAGTCAGCAGGTTGAAGACCGCCAGATTCTTGCGTGAGCGTTATCGGGAGTGGGCGGGTTACGCGCAATTATATCTATTTGACTACGCTCGAAGAATAAATCCTAAGATGCGACCAAGCCAGTAGCTCGGGGCCTTTACACGCTTCGTTGCTTCACTGCCTCTTTCTTGAGTGGTTTTCGTTTCAACTTCGTACCGCACACCAAGCAGACGTCGCTGTCTCCAGTTGGGTATCTTCTAAAACAGGCGGGGCAATAGAAAACCCAGTTAAATTTCTGGCGAATACCATAGGTGGCTAACGATTGATAGGCCAATTTGAGAGATTCCGCGACATTCTGCACGGCGTAATCATCGCTTACAATGACCGGCGTCAAGCCTTGCCAGCTAAGGTCCAAGGCTAATGCGAGGACGCTTGTATCGGCCTTGGAAAGCACAACTTTGTCGCCTAGCATTGTCGCTTTACTGGAGACTTCAGCTAGGGAAGCAGATGAAGGAGTCTTAATCTTCATTTTACCTGAAGAACTTGATACCGCTAATCTGTAAGATGGCCCCGTCTGCTGTCCAAGTTCCTCAGCAACCTCCGGCACTGAGTAACTATCAAATTCAAGCCCGAGTGGGTCGAGTCCCATGATGAGCGCGGAGGTATCTAGTACGAGAACTTTCAGGAACTTGTGCGCTCCATTTCGTGTAGTCTGGTTAGGCTTCCCATAGGGGTCCCTTGACCTAGCCGGACGAAAGCTGTGTAATGCTTCGACTTTCTAAGCGTCAATTTGACGTCTTGGGTAAGCTCTCTCTGAAAACGGCCATCAGCGACAACCAGAGCCTTCAACTTTGGGTTAACCATTTGGATAGACAGTTTTCTCTCCATCGACACCACAGTGGGCCTTACGAAATCGAGTGGGCAGATGAAAGTGATCACGAAAGCGTCAACAGATGAATCAACGATAGGTCCACCTGCTGACAACGCATAAGCCGTTGAACCAGTCGCTGTCGAAACAATCACTCCGTCACCCCTGAATTGCAACAGAGGCTCAGAATCAACACCAAGCCTGAGCTCAAGCATTTTAGATGGGCTCCCCGAAGACACGACCAGCTCGTTAAGCGCATCGACCACATGCGTCCCATTCATGTCAATCGCCAGTTTGGCACGTTTCTCAAGTCTATACTTACCCTTGCTGAACAGTTGAACTGCCGCCAGTGCCCTGCTGGGTTCAACCTCAGTAAGGTACCCTCGCCGTCCCATGTTTACAGCAAGGATGGGCGTATCCTGATCGGGAATCGTCATAGCAGTCTTTAGAACGGTACCGTCACCGCCCACAGTAACCATCAAGTCTGCCTTGAGATCGCTTAGATCTTTCCCGCCACCAAGTCGGCCCCTCTTGGCCAACTCCAATTCAGCAATCACTGCAATGTGTCTCTTCCTCAACTGACGCGCCAGATTCGCGGCGATCTCCAGTGCCCGCGGGTCATCTAAGCGTGAAATAAGGCCGACCGTGAGAACCAATTTTCTTCTACCGACAAAACCTGTACTCATTCCTAGGATAATTAAGTGATTCACCTAGGTTTCAACAATTAGCGAGGTCCACTAATGCGATTCGCTCATAAACCGAATACTCATGAGAGAATTGCCGTTATTGTGGTTACAACTTAAGACCCTTTACTCTAGTTCATAGACACATAATAGTATTGGCGGTGAGTGCTGATGAAGGTTTCTAAGGCTACTAGGAAATTTGAGAATTGGCTTGGTAAACGAATACATTTAGTCCAATATGATTTGAATCTAAAGCATAAGTTGATGACGGAACAGCCCTTCACATTCCTGCGAGCTACTTTTTACCGCTGGGCTCAAACCTGGCCTGATGTTTGCCCTGAGCTAGCGAAAGCACCGATCGTGCTCGCGGTGGGTGATCTCCACGTCGAGAACTTCGGAACCTGGCGTGACAGCGAAGGCCGGTTGGTATGGGGAATCAACGACTTCGACGAAGCCTATCCTATGTCGTATGCTAACGATTTGGTCCGCTTGGCTGTCAGCGTAAATCTCGCCATCAAATCCAAACATCTCAAAATCAGTAATGCACACGCCTGCAAGGCAATACTCGGCGGATATATCGCAGGCCTGAGAACGGGTGGAGTTCCCTTCGTCCTCGAAGAGAATCATAAATGGCTCCGGCAGGCAGCAACGGGGGAACTTCGAAATCCCACTCACTTTTGGGCCAAGCTGGATAGGCTAACTACTGTTCTCGACGTCCCTAAGAGCGCTAAGAGGGCACTTGAGAGCGTCCTTCCAGGAGACCGTTACAGGACTGTGCGCCGTGTCGCAGGGATGGGAAGCCTTGGAGGGGAACGGTTTGTGGCTCTTACCATGTGGAAAGGAGGCCGAATAGCCCGTGAAGCTAAAGCCTTAGCCCCCTCAGCGTACATATGGGGCAATGACCAAAAAGGTTCAGAGAGAATTCTCTATGAAGAAATCCTCGAATCTGCGTGCCGAGCCGCTGATCCACTCGTTCGAGTGAGGGGACGTTGGCTGCTTCGCCGGCTTTCCCCTGACTGTTCAAGAATCGAACTAAACCAATTACCCAAGAAAGTTGCTGAGGAGCGTCTTCTGTGGGCGATGGGATTTGAAACCGCAAACGTTCACTTGGGAAGTAAGTCTGCGGTGAATGATGTACGTCGAGATATCTCTAGAAGGAGACCCGATTGGTTGTATTCAGCAATGAAGAAGATGACCGACGCCGTTGTCGAGGACTACGAGGATTGGTGCAAGTTACGATCCTAGGGTGGGCCCGGCTTCAAACTTTGGCTATCTGTCTCTTGACTCGATTTCTCAAAAGTGCCTCCCCGTTGCTTGTAAGCGGCGTCTAAATCGTAGATTGTTTTGAATTCATTTTCTCTTCCGATCAATTCGGTGACCTTGTATCGGCCAAACTCAGTCCAGACTTTATCCTGAATCTCGACCAAGACAAGGGTGATTCCTCTTTGTTTCAAAAGCCCGTAGATCTCACGCAATGCTGCGGCTGCTGAGAAATCAACATCATCCATAGCGGACCCATCTAAGCAGAACCAGGAAATCGGGGGGTTTGCGCTAGTCACTAATCGGATGACCTCGTCCTTGAATCTTTGGCAATTTGCGTAATACATGCTGTGGTTGAATCGGTAAACGATCACACCTGGAAGAAACTGAGCTCGGGCCGCTACAGGAAGCCACCGCCAGTGTTCTTGTTCGTTAATTGAAAGCAGACTGTTGCTGGGTCTGTATCCTCTGCGAGTATGGTCGATGAGTGATAAAGCGATCGCGAGAAGTATTCCTTGCTCGACTCCAACGAGGACCACGGTCGCGGCAGTTACCATGGCTACCCAGAACTCACTGGGACGTTGCTCGAAAATCTCCCGCATTTCCTTAACGTTCACCAGCTCAACCGCTATGATGAAGACAATCGCTGCAAGAACCGCGATTGGCATGTATGAGAGCGGAGCAGTTATGAAGAGTAGGACTGCAACGACGATACAAACGGTCGTGAGCTGTGCAAGCTGACTGCGACCTCCCGCGCTGTCAACCATCTCCGTTTTAGTTGGGCTACCATTCACGACGAAGGTCCCGGATAATCCTGCGCCTATGTTGGCGATGGCTAGCCCGATTAGGTCCATGTTCTCGTTGAACGGTTCGTTGTACCGGGTCGCGTAAGCTTGGGATGTGGCCGCACTTTGGGTCAAGACTACTATGAACATTACGAGGGCGGTAGGAAAGAGCCGTTGAAGTACATTCCAACTTAGCGGCGCGTTTGGGAAACCTAGCTTAGGTAAACCGCTAGGGATCACTCCGATCGTAGCGACGCCGTATGAGGCGAGGTTGAGAGTGTAGCTCGCAATGATTACGCAAATTACTGCGATCAACGCGACCGGAATCTTCCTCGAGATTCTCCGGGTACCAAAGATCACTACCAAAACCGTAAGGGAGATTGCTAAAGAGTAGACGTTCACCTTGGATAATTGCGCTAGATCAGTGACGAGTTCTTGTATTGGACCAGTGCCATGGGATGGAATTCCGAGCAAATCAGGAAACTGCCCAATGGCGACCTGAACCCCTACGCCTGCAAGAAAACCGACTAACACCGTTCGCGAAAGAAAATCCGCGAGAAACCCCAACCTTACCAAACGAGCGCCGATCAGCAGCAAGCCAACCATTAGCGCCAACACGCTGGCGTATCCCACGTAGTTAGGAGAACCGATTGCTGCGATCCCAACCAAGCCAGCTGCCAAAACTGCGGCCGTTGCAGAATCCGCTCCGACTACTAGGTGACGCGACGACCCGATCAGGGCATACAAGGCCATCGGGACCAGGATCGTAAAGAGACCGGTGATTACGGGAGTGCCCGCAATTCTTGTGTACCCCATAACCTCGGGGATAGCAAGCGTGGCCAGTGTAGCACCAGCGACAATGTCCTTTGATATTTGCGATTTCTGTAGGGGCAATATTCCTTGTAAAAGAAACCGTTTAGAGTGCGGACCATTCTCGCTTACTGTCTTATTCTGAATCGAATTTCCACTCCCTTGCAACAACTTCATGTTTCAATCATGATTCACCGAAAAAATTTGCTAGAACGCGGCTATGAAGTTTTACAGAAGCAGCTATGCCGACAACTTCCACCGGGAAACTGGATTCGTTTTGCGGCCGACTTCAGGATTCTGGCCACGAATATCCAGGGATTCAACCGGAGAATTGTCGTCGAGTTAACCTTTTAGACGAAGAGTGAACGTAGAATGCTTTCGAGTTTAGGCTTACAGGCGAAGAACACTGAGCAAACCAGTAGACATAGGATCCCTAAAGATCGGCCATTACGTGATTATCGATGGGGAACCTTGCAAGATTGTGGAGTACGAAAAATCAAAACCGGGTAAACACGGAGCTGCCAAGGCAAGAATTGTAGCGATCAGTGTAACAACTAATACGAAGAAGAACTTGATCGGCGCAGTGGATGCCCGTGCAGAGGTCCCCATGATCGAAAAGAAAACAGGACAAGTTTTGGCATTCATGGGAAACAATGTGCAGGTAATGGATATGGAATCCTACGAAACTTTCGAAACCCCCGCTCCTGATGATGAGGAGATTAAGTCTAAGTTAGCGCCCGGCGTCGAAGTTGAATATTGGCAAATGCTGGGCCAAAACAAGATAATGCGAACCAAGGGTTAATCCCCCTCTACCAACCCCTTATCCTACGTGCCTTACTATGCCCTTAGTGTCCCAGATCAAAATCAAGAGACGAATGACGGTCTCCAACATAGCCGAACAGATGGACGCCGTAAAAGTCCTTGGTATGGGTAGGTTCGGCAAGGCAGCGAGAATACTCACTGAAATGTTCCAAGACAGAAATTACACAACTATCCTCTCTCTCGCCGGCCCACTGATCCCAGGTGGCCTGAGAACTGTAATCAGAGACTTAGTGGATGGTGGGTATGTCAATGCTGTCGTTACGACCGGAGCAAACGTCACACACGACTTGCTCGAAGCGCTGGGACACAGGCATATCGTCGGATCCGAAACAGCCGACGATACGAAACTTCGAAAACGCGGCCTATCAAGAATCTATGATCTTTTAGTGACGCAAGAGGGAATTGAAGCCCTCGAGAAAGCTACCTACCGGATGCTAAACCGTATTCCCGAATCGAAACGGAAGAACATCGGGAGTTACGAGTTGTTGTGGGAATTCGGCAAGCAAGTTAGAGATAGGAACTCACTTCTTCACACTGCTCAGGTTCGCGGAGCGTCGATTTTTTGTCCCGGCATCTTCGATTCAATGCTCGGTCTCCACCTCTGGACCTACAGCCGACTCCATACACTCTTTGTCAACCCTTTCAGGGACTTTTCAAAACTCGTGGATATGACGTATGAAAGAAAGAAGGTTGGCGTAGTAATTCTTGGGGGAGGAATGCCGAAACATCAGGCCCTGATCGCCAACACATACCGAGGCGGCGTCGACGCCGCTATCCAGATCACTCTGGATCGGGCGGATGGAGGAGGATTCAGTGGCGCGCCTCTTGAGGAGGCTATTAGTTGGGGAAAAATCAAAACGCCGAAAAAACTCGTGACTGTGGTCGGAGACGCTACCGTTTTGTTTCCCTTACTTACCGCGGCCGCCCTTGACCGAGTTGGGAAGTAGGTCTAAGTTTCGACTTACTTCGTTCGAGGTAAATGGACTTCCAGTACGCCTCGTTTGATTTTTCTTGTCGCACGTTTCTCGTCGACAGGTACGGGCATTCGGATGATTGTGTGGTAGGAGGTGAATTCTCCGTGCCTGTGCTTGGCTCCGAGATCATGGAACGTGATCCGTTTAGTCGTCTCTGCATAAACCTCAATCGAATCCTTGGTAGGAAGTTTTAGTTTCACGGACCTTTGGTTGACGTAGGGCAGGTCGACCGTTAGGACGACTTCCTCGGCTGCTACGAATAGATTGTATAATGGTTGGATAGCGGACGCTGCGGCGTTCCACCCCGAGCCATGAGGCGGCGATGTATTGACTCTTAATTCTGTACTCATGACGTTCACCCGTATAGTGGGGGCAGGTCGTATTCATGTGACTTGTTCATCTTGTTCATCTCTTCGTGTGTTCGGTGCATCATATCCTTACTCCGCAGACGGAGCTCCTCTCCCCTCTTCAAGAGTTCTGATACATCGACCTTCAAATCTAAAATTTTGTTAACAGCTGCCAAAGCTGCACCGGCGGCTTCGGGGTCAGGGTAATTGTAATGTGATTGCGTCATCAAGGTGATAGCTGGCAGGGCAGTTTCGGCACATTTCCGAAGTAGCAACCCGTAGACGCCGACGATATATCCCTCCTCTAGGATCTCGGCGGCTCCATGCAATTGAGGCTCCAACTCCTTTGCTGAGAGGGCAGCGAACACCTTGGGCACGTCTATGTCCTGACGATTAGCTACAGCCATCCCACCTAACGAGAGCATCAACCTTGCATTCTTTCCGTGAGCCCAATCCACGAGGCCATTGACGAGAGGACGGATGAGTGAACCTGGAATTACGGTTTCGGATATCACAACCACGAGTCCATTGCCCGAGAAGATGCGGAAGGGGGCTTTAGGTAACCCTCCATGAAGCACGATCATGGGTGGGAGTAAGTCTGATTCTATGGCTCCGACTTCCCGAAGTTTCAGATCGCTGATTATGTGAGACGCGGCTAGCAGACCTACGAGACCTACATCGGGTAAGCCGTTAATGACAACTGCACCTTTAGGGACGGAACCGGTTTCGATGATTCTTAACCCGTCATTCCCAGGCAGGTTAGGCATCCATCAAGACCTTCCGACGAAAGACATTCAAAAGCAACCTTTGGCGGCTAAATAAACGGTTCGTAGGGAGCCATGCCAACTTCTCGTTTGGTGTCATTGGTAGGGCTCATCCTGTCGGTTGCCGGTGTCGTCCACCCTTTCTCCGTAAAACTAAGGCGTTAGCCGCACAACGAAGAGAATCTACTATCGATGTGGACCATTTGGTCCTCATCTCAATCCAACTCTACCTAGCGTCCGATGGATCCTGGCACTCATGGCCGTAGAAAACGGTGTCGCTCTCCTGGAGAAAAGGTGCCGTTTTCAATTCTATTGGGTTGGCCGTTGCCAGACGCAAGGCGGATGCACCCATATCATCCAGCCTGACCCGAACTAACCCGATTCTCCACTGCTCCATGCGTTGATAAAACAGCTTCAAGGTACAGAAAGGTTCCTGCAGCTATGAAGGATCAACCGAAGTGACTGAGCCCGCAGGGTGCCGGCAGAACTTTTAGGTTACGGGCAACAACGCATGAACTTGGTTCAGAGCGGAGTTTGTATGAGTGCTCCTGAAGGCCTGGGTAGATCGCTTAGGGACGCGGTTAAGAAACTGCTCAGACTGGCGGTAGTCGACGAGAAAGCCGTTAAGGAACTAGTACGGGACCTTCAACGAGCGCTGCTCCAATCCGACGTTAACGTAAACTTGGTTCTACAGATTTCTCAGGCGGTGGAGAAGAGGTCGCTTGAAGAAAAGTTACCCCCGGGAATATCCCGCCATGACCACGTCGTCAAGGTCCTGTACGAGGAACTAACACGATTCCTCGGCGAGGAACCCGCGAAACTCACCGTTGAGCCGGGTAAGACCCAGATAATCATGCTCGTCGGAATCCAAGGAACCGGCAAAACCACAGCGTCCGTAAAACTGGCGCGATTCTATCAGAAACGTGGCTTACGGCCAGCGATTATTTGCGCGGACACCTACCGACCAGGCGCCCTCGATCAGCTTAAGCAACTTGGAGATAGAGTCACCGTTCCAGTATACGGCGAACCAAACGCTAAGGACCCGTTGAAAATCGTTAGGAAAGGAATGGAACAATTCGCGAAAGAGAAGTACGATTTGATTATCGTTGATACGGCGGGGAGGCACAAGAACGAAACAGAACTTATGAATGAAATGAAGGATTTGGCGAAGCAAATTCAGCCGGATGAAATTATCTTAGCAATCGACGCTTCGATTGGGCAGGCAGCCACGTCCCAAGCAACGGCGTTCAACGATAGCACTAAGATCGGATCCATCTTGGTGACGAAACTTGACGGCACGGCAAAGGGAGGAGGCGCCCTATCCGCAGTCGCAGCCACACACGCGAAGATCAAATTCATCGGGACGGGTGAAAAGATCGATGACATCGAACAATTCATCCCCGCCACATTTGTTGGACGGCTTCTTGGAATGGGCGACATCAAGTCGCTTGTCGAGAAGGTGCGTGAGGCACAGGTTGAGATTCCGCAGAAGAAAGCTAGGGCGTTTCTTGAGGGCAAGTTCACTTTGAAGGACATGTACGAACAAATGGTGGCCGTGAGAAAGATGGGGCCGCTCAAGAAGCTGGTTGGGATGGTGCCCGGCGGGATGAACATCCCTGACGATGCCATGGAAACCGCTGAAAAGAAACTCGACGCTTGGCGAGTGATCATACAGTCGATGACTAGGGATGAGATTGAAGATCCCAAACTGGTTGATTCGTCCAGAGCGAGGAGGATTGCTCGCGGCTCGGGGAGATCTGATAGAGACGTGAAAGAAATGATTAATCAATATTTCATGATGAAAAAAATGATGAAGAGCATGAAACGCAGAGGTGGAGCTTTCGGAAGAGGGGGCAAGTTGCCTTTCCCGACAAGATAACGATGCGGATTGAACAAACAAGTTGCGTGTCCTTAATGCAACAATTCTAACTGAAATCCTTCCTGATTATGTTCACTCCGATATGTCGGAAACGATTGCATTGTCCAGCCTTATCACGTCTTGGGTATTCAGTTCAAGTAGTCTGTCCCTTGACCCTCCTCCGCAAAAAACTGTTTCTTGATCTAACAAGGCGCTTTCAAGAACGACTTTCATTCGCGTTTTATGGTAGATGGAGGGAGTTCCTCCAGGTGCATAACCGCTAACCGTTTCGGCCTCGTCGAAGCCTAGCAGTCGGACGTTGCGCGTGTTCAGTGCCTGTGCTGCTTTCCTCAAGTTGACCTTTCGATTCCCTGGAACAATCAACAATGCGTAGTCTCCGTCAGAAGTTTTGCAGACGAGATTCTTTGTGATCCTGTTCAATTGGATTCCTGTTTCGCGAGACGCGTCCGCTGTGTGGATTGTCTGAGGTTTGGCTAGGAATCTATGCCAAACGCCATTTTCCTTCAGGTAATCCTCTAAATCCATTGAGTCCCCTCCATGGCGCTGTAGTCAACGGAAATAGTTCCGGTTATTCGTTCTTATTAGTGCAACCGATGTTCTTCTTCATTTTACACTATACGAGCCAATAGACTGACTTTCGAAAGAAGGTTGAGAATGTAGCCAGGGTATCCGCTAAGGTTCCAGAGTTGCATTGCTTCTCAAACAGGCCTTCTATCGTCCGATCCGGAAAACAACTTCCAGTAAATGCGTTCATCGTGATTGGTAAAACTCGGCAGTTCCGTCAGCTACGGTTACTTTGAGCGCAAGCCCTTTGCAACAAGAATTAATCCTGCAAACATAACCCGAGCCACTCGGTTATGTAGGCCGTTATACCTGAGTAGTCGCTTGCTCCTCTTGCCACCATTCCTGGAACGTTAATCCCCACTCCATATACAACACCCACTAACCCAGCAAGAAAGAGAAGCAACCCCGATACTAGGACCAGTTTATCCATGCGTTTTCTTTTCAACCCTCGTTATTACCTGTTACCTTCGACTTTCTCAGTTAGGCTAAGCTAAGTCGTGTTCTTGGTTCTTATCATTGCTTCGACGTTTTTCTGGCTTATACGTGAAGAACTTGTGTGATAGGAAGTTGCTTGTCGCCGATACTGCCGTTGCAACCCAGCTCGAATACAAGTACCAAATATGAACGTACTCAGTTAAGGCAAAGAGGATTGAGGTCGCTATGCCGAGCCCCGCGCCCCAGACCAGCCAGTGTATTACGAACTGCGTCTCGGTGCTGTAAGCTGCCCTCGTCCCGGGAAGCCTGAACGCCCAATATTTGTAGCCCATGAACACGGCCATCTGAGTGATCACGGCGGCGGCCCAACTGGAATAGATATAATATACGTGAAGGGATTCGGTAAGAAAATATAGTATAGCGGAATTGAACGCGACCCCGATGCCGCCTACAGCGCAGAACTTCACGGCCTGTAAGCCAAACTGCGCCCATAACCTACGAAGATATTCTTTCATGTGCTTTCCGTTCTCGATTCATTACCGTCTTCCATATCCTTGCGTTCGGCGAGTTCTTCTAATAGCTAACTCTCCAGTTTTCTGCACGACAAACATCACACACGCAACCACAAACGCGACAAGGTTGAGGTTACTACCAGAGAATCGTGCGATTACATTATACCACTGTTTGTTTTTTGGAGTTCAGGCGCGTACACTCACCGTGACCGGCACTCGCCTCTGAAATCCTAACTATCTTGCCGAGATAGGGAGGAAGAACTACGAAATCGCCCAGAATACCGTCAATTTTGCGCATAGGTACTCCCGGACGGGCGGCGAGATTTCATGGATTGACGGCCTGTAAGTTAATTAGCCCGCGGGTGATTGGCTAGCAAAATTCAAGGTTATGCCGTATGGTTAGGCGTTCGAAGGGTTACCGGTCAAGGACAAGATCCCTTTTCCATAAGCACCCTCGCGAGAGAGGAAAGATCGGACTGAGCAGGATATTGAGAGCATACGAACCCGGACAGAAAGTGACGATCCTGATTGAGTCTTCTGTCCACAAAGGAATGCCGCATCGACGGTACCACGGAAGAGTTGGAGTAATTCATGAGAAACGCGGCAAATCATACGTTGTCCATGTAGAGATGGGTAATCAGACTAAGCAGATTATCGCCCGCCCAGAACATTTGACTCCCCTACGCTGAGTGGACCCGTTTGCCAAGAAAAATTATGGATTCAAAACCTACGACTACGGCTGAAGCTAGGAAGACATTGGAACGGGCGAAGGAAGACGAGCTAGGCGAATTTCAAAGACGCACACTCGACTACGCAACGAAGTTTTCGAAGATCTCTCCTCCTAAGGCTGAGAAATTGGTTCGGGAACTGGGTGAGAAGTTTCAGCTCGACAGGAAGGACGCCATCCAGATCGTTAACACAATGCCGCGATACATAGAAGAACTTCGCACAATACTCACCGTCAAGGGCAGAATAATCAGTGCTACACAGCTAGAAGACATTCTCAAACTCGTTAACGGGTACAGGGAAGATTAGGCTACCCACCCGCCCTATTATGCCTGGGACAGTAAGCTTTTTTCCCCCCGAACCCACCTCATTAGGTGGATATGCTGAACCTTGCCCGCCCTTGGCCACCCTTCAAGATTAGTCACGATTGAGAAGGCATACAGGCCAATCGTCTGCTGGCTCCTTTAACGCGCGTAAAACCCCGCTATTTCTGGAGACACAAAAGTTGGGTGAGAGTACAAGAAGTTCGGAATTAGGAGGAGGTATGAGTTCAAGTACCTCAAGGTTCAGGTCATCAACCAGCGGCCCATCTGAAGGTGGGTTTCCTCCTAGGCTGTACGAGGAGTACGCCTACGTGCTCGACTATTTGCAGTACGGCAGGCCAGCCACAGATAAGCCGAGACATCTGGCCCTTCCGACAGTCCAGGTCGTCGGTGAGACTTACTTCACCTTGCTTGAAGCGGAAGTTCGGGCTGGCACGCAAGTCAACCTTCACGAGCGCGTTTACATTGGCAAGGATCGTCGTGAGAAGATCAATCGAATTATCGGAAGAATTGGGTACAACGACCTCACAGCCAACGCCAAAGCCGAAGTGCTCTCGGTACTTGAAGAGTTGATTGCAAATCAAGAGCAGCGGTTCGTAGCCTTCTTCAACAACTCCCAAGCGATCACACCTCGCATGCACGCCTTGGAGCTGCTGCCCGGGATCGGAAAGAAGTCCATGTGGCAAATAATCAACGCTCGAGAAAGAAAACCCTTCACCAGCTTCAAAGACCTTAAGGATCGAACAAGCGTAGGAGATCCAATCAAGGTCATAGCGAAGCGAATATTGGATGAGCTGGGCGGGGGAGAAAAGTATCGCATCTTCTCCAGAGCACTCTAGAGAGCCTCCCCATTGCCGCCTAGGGTAGTCATGCACCTCGACCTCGACTATTTCTACGCCCAATGCGAAGAAAATGCTAACCCCAGCATTCGGGGCAAGCCCGTTGTCGTATGTGTCTACTCTGGACGAACAGAGGAGAGCGGTGCAGTCAGCACTTCTAACTATCTAGCCCGAAAATACGGTGTGAAGGCAGGAATCCCTATCGTACGCGCGCAAAAATTGTTAGAATCAGTGGATGCAGCTTTCCTTCCAATGAATCGCCCGTACTATGAACAAGTCTCCGCAAGGGTTATGGAGATACTCCGCGCCCACGGCGACGCTTACGAAAAGATGAGCATAGACGAAGCTTTTCTAGACATTTCGGAGAGGACGCATCTAAGTTACGACTCAGCTCGCGACACTGCTCGCGAAATAAAGAATCAACTGTTTACGGAAGAACGAATCACCTGTTCGGTGGGAGTTGCACCGAATAAGGTTGTAGCAAAAATAGCTTCTGATCAAACGAAACCGGACGGGCTCACCGTGGTGAAACCAGAGGAGGTCACAGGCTTTCTTTCTCCTTTACCGGTGGGTAGGATTCCAGGCGTTGGAGTAAAAGCCGAAGAAAGACTAACTCAATTGAACGTCTCGACCATAGCTGAACTCTCAGCACTAGACCCGACTGTCCTCGTTGAAATATTCGGAAAAAGCCTCGGAAGCTACCTCTATCGAGCTTCGAGAGGAGAAAATGATGAACCCGTTAAAGAGAGGGAGCAACCAACTCAATTCAGCCGCATTGCCACCCTGAAGCAGAACACGCGAAAACTAGAGGAGATTCTCCCCCTCCTAGACGAGTTGGCAACCAGCGTGGCAGAGAGGCTGAAAACAAACGGGATGACCTGTAAATCCGTAGCGATCATAGCCATACTAACCGACCTGAGCATGCATAGCAAATCCAGGACCCTAGAATCCTCGACTCTTGACGGCTCTCTAATCAAATCCTCATCAAAGCAGTTGATTGAGGAGCTCCTTCAATCCTTGCCTGACGCTGTACTCCGAAGGGTAGGCGTTAGAGTCTCGGATTTAATGAAACCAACCGGTCAAACAGATATCTCAAAGTTCCTAACCGTCTAATTCGTCATTCCGGAACCAATTCTCTGATAATGCGAGGATTCAGTGTTGGCTTGGGTCCGACGGCAACTCGATGAGCTAGGAATACCTCCGCTGAAACGCTTTGGTCAGCACTTTCTACTAGACCGACAAGTTCGCGACAAATTGATTGACCAAGCTGAATTATCAGGCGTGGACACGGTTGTCGAAGTGGGCGCCGGCCTCGGCTTCCTCACGACCGTTCTGGCATCTAGAGTGGGGTATCTGATCGCCATCGAGAAAGATCGGACTCTAGCTAAGTATCTATCCGATAAATTCGCGAATAATCAAAACGTGGAAGTAGTTCAGGGGGATGCGCTGGAGGTCCCAATTCCGACTGGTGCCAAAGTCGTCTCAAGCCCGCCATACAATATCTCATCGAAGCTTACGCTACACATCTTGAGTAGCGGTTTCGAATTGGCCAGCCTGTTGCTGCAGGAAGATTTTGTCAGGAGATTGACTGCGCTGAGTGGCTCTCGGGATTACGGGAGACTCACTGTCATGCTACAGACTAAAGCACGAGCCGAATACGTGACGAAAGTCCCAGCCTCGTCTTTCTACCCGAAGCCTAGAGTTGACTCTGCCTTAGTTACAATCAGGCCAGCCTCACCTGCCCTACCGGTACTGGACCCGAAAATGTTCGAAGATTTAGTTCGGGCCATGTTCACTCAGCGTCGTAGGAAATTAAGGGGCGTCCTCTCCAGATATTTGACTGCCAAATACGAGACGATTAAGGAGAGGGCTCTCTCTGAAGTGGACTTGGCAGAGAAACGGGTCTACGAACTCACTCCAACTGAATTCATTAGCCTATCTAACGTAATTGCAGAGGCAGTCAAGTGATGACGCGGAGCTGGTTTGGATGAAGGCAAGAGTCGTTTTGGTAGAGCCGGAGAAACCTGGAAATATTGGCGCGGTAGCGCGCTCAATGAAGAATTTCAATCTCTCCGACTTGTGGATAGTGAACTCGAAGACACCGCTGACACTCGAAGCCAGAGCGTTCGCCATGCACGGTTATGATGTGCTCACCCGAGCGAAAAAAGTCAAGACCTTGAAACAGGGATTAAGAAACTTGGACCTCGTGGTCGGAACAAGCTCCATAGTCGCAACTAGCAACTCAAACCTTGCACGCGTACCCGTTACACCATTCGAACTTGCGCAACGGGTTTCGGCTTTCAAAGGTAACATGGGAATCCTCTTTGGCAGAGAAAGCTCTGGTCTCAGTAACGAAGAAGTTGAGGCTTGCGATTTCATCGTAACGATACCCGCCAGTCGCAAATACAACGTCCTCAACATCGCAACAGCAGCATCAATTATATTCTATGAACTCTTCCGAACACAGACCGGCCGACGTGGACCAATATTGGCTGGTAGGGCCGTGAAAGAGAGACTGCAACTAGAGTTCGGCGGGTTGGTAAATCGAAGTGGGGTGCAGCGGCACAAGCGGAGCCTAGTCCAACGATCCTTCCGTAACATTATCTCGCGTTCTTTCATGACTCGACGGGAAGCGTCGCTTCTTCTCGGTGTGTTCAGAAGGGCATCTGCTAAGCTGACGTAAGCTTAAGTAACAGCCAGCGCAATCTCGCTAAACTCTCTGAGAGGATTAGAAGGATATGAAGGGTAGAAACTATAGACAGCCAAAAGGCCAGCCGTACACGAGGTTAAAGTACATTCACGGAACTCCCCCCTCAAAGATCTCAAGGTTCATGAGTGGCGACCTCAAGGCTAAATTCGAATACAAAATCTCGCTTATCGCTCAAGGACCGGTCCAGATAAGGCATAATGCACTTGAGGCTGCACGTGTCTCCGCCAACAAAGTGCTCATCGATGCCTTGGGAGAGACAGGTTACAAGATTCATCTGAAGGTCTATCCACACGTCATCCTGCGCGAAAACCGCATGATCGCAACCGCAGGCGCTGATAGATTACAGGAAGGTATGCGCAGATCGTTTGGAAAACCAACCGGCCGAGCCGCCAGAATCACGACCGGCCAATCAATATTGGACATCTACGTAAACGGCAACGCCCTCGAAACCGCAAAACAAGCACTCAAAGTCGGAACAACCAAACTCCCAATCGCATGCGTGATCACACAAGAAACACTAGCAGTCACAGTCCCTGCCGCATAAAAGCCAGATACTCAGTGCGAGTTCCCGTTGTAAGAGAACGGTTAATTCTACTACTGATTCTTTCTCGTCTGCTTCCCGTCAGCTGCTATTGTCTCGTTTCTTGCTTCTTTGATCTTCATGTTGATGCTTTCCCTCGTTAATCCTGCTGACATGGCGCTTCTGAGTATTCCCTTTCTCAGCTCTTTGCAGGCATCTCTTAGTGTAAGATAACGCAGAGAATTTTCTCCGTTGCCATTCTTGATATCTTTGAACAGGTCGTCACACTCACTTTCCCGTTTAACCAAGTCATGGATTCTGTTATCGAATTCAACGTCCGTAGTCATGAAAATCATAGTCACGTTTGGGCTGCTTGTATAAATTACTTAGTCCAATTGTAATACAATAAACATGTGAATTTTCGTTTCAGGTTGCCGCAAAACTCCTAGGTGTCATCGCATGGGGAGATTTCCAAATTACGAAAGCCTCATGGGCAATAAGATCGCACAAAGAGGCATTGGCTAGGCGGATTGCATCCCTCATCTGTGCGCCCTAGGCTGTGTGTTCTCTGGGGTTGTTCCAGAACCATTGCATCCTAGGCGGCTCAATGTTATCCTGCCATAGTAGAGCGATGAGCTCACCTAAATGGTAAAGCTGTTCCGTAAAGGATTGAAAGAGACATTCTTCGACCGAGAGGTTGAAGGTCTTTCCCGAAGTTAGAACGAAGTCAACTCGCCTATCGAACTCTTGTTCGTTAGCGGCTTTCAGGAATGCGCGGGTCCTGCCCTCGACTTCATCGAGATGCTGAAGGACCTGTGTCATGTTCGTGTATTCCTCTGATTTCTTGCGCACGTATTCTCGCGATTTGCCATGAATTACCCAATTGACGATCCAATCCTCGTTGTCGATCATGTGGACTAGAATGTTCTTCATGGTGTAGAAGCTGGCTTCCCTGTTCTTGACAACCACATCAACGGGTAGTTCAGCGAGCTTCTCAGCGAATTTTCTCCTCACACGGGCGGAATATGAATACAATTCAGGTATGGTAAACAACCGGAACTCCACCAGACACGTACCAACTCATTGTACTGCAGCTAGAAAAGGGATGTTTTGATCGCAAGATTCGGAGTCAAACTACTTATTTCGTCAACCCCAATAACCGCCCATGTCAAACATCAACCCGAGCGAGGTCGACCCGCAACTGGTAGCTGAGAGCCAAGAGCGTCTACACACCGACTCTCAAATGTGGGCTGCTGTCCTAGCCAGAGACAACCGCTGCGATGGCAATTTCGTCTTTGCGGTGCAATCAACCGGGATTTACTGCAAGCCGTCTTGTCCAGCCAAACGTCCCAGTAGAGATAGAGTAGTTTTCTTCTCTGCGCCGGCCGAAGCGGAGGAATCTGGGTTCCGTCCCTGTCACCGATGTCACCCAAGAGACAACGAATCGTATCACGGAATTGGGGCGGTCGACCGCGTGTGCAAGTACATTGAAGCTAACTTGGATCGCAAACTCACACTCTCAAATCTCAGTGTCCACGCTGGGATTAGTCCGTACCACCTACAACGAACGTTCAAGCAATCGGTCGGTCTCTCTCCCCGGGAATACATCCAAACTCGGCGATTAACGAAGATGAAGCACTTGCTGAAGAGCGGACATACGGTAACGAAAGCACTTTACGGCGCCGGGTTCAGCTCGAGGAGCCGGTTCTACGGAAGTTCGAATCAATTTGGCATGACTGCTGGTACGTTTCGCCGGGGAGGCGAGGGTTTGCGGATTAGATACTCAATCGTGAACTGTCCGTTGGGGCGTCTCTTGGTTGCGGCAACATCAAGGGGGGTGTGTGCTGTATTCATGGGAGACACCGACGCCATAGTCGAATCTACACTATCCAAAGAATACCCAGAGGCGGACCTCTATCGCACCAACTCAGGTCTTGAGAATTGGATCAACGCCATCATGAACTATTTTGGTAGGAAAGAAGTTAACCTCAACGTACCTCTCGACATCCAGGCGAGCACTTTCCAACGTAGAGTCTGGAAGGAGATTCAGTCCATTCCTTACGGTAGCACGATCACATACAGCAAAATCGCATCCGAGTTGGGCGAGCCTAACGCCGCGAGGGCGGTGGCGAAGGCCTGCGCGACCAACCCAGTCTCTCTCGTTATACCATGCCACAGAGTAGTTGGGAAGAATGGTGATTTGCGAGGTTACCGTTGGGGTGAAAAAAGAAAGAAGGATCTGCTAATCCTTGAAAGCACCCACCAATCCTAGTCGTTACGACCGTTAGCTCAGTACTGATGCAGATCCGTTCCATAGGTGGAGACTCACAAGCACTAGCTTTCACTAGCTTTCGAGAAATTCGAAGACGAATCAACGGTTGGCGTCGATTTGTCTGGCCAGCGTCGAGAATGCACTTCATCTAAGGAACGATAATTATACTGCACAGTTCTTGCTTACTGGCGGGTTTGAGTATTGAATGTGGAAGATCGGATTTTGATTCTAGTACCTACACTGTTCTTTTTCGTTACGGTAGCTTGGGGTTATCTGTTCCAGAAGGTCATCTACGATGAGATTCAAGAATCTGACCGTGCGCACTTTCAAAAATTGACGAAGCTTCTAAGCCCTCATTTTCATCAAGTCACGTACTCCGACGCAATCTTCCTATTCATGGTTAACGGCATAGTTTGGATACTTCAATTTTACCAGTTGGGACTCGGTGTCATAGTAATGGTAACGGGGGTTGTGGTGGCAGTAACTGGGCTCTTGGTTAGTTTCATGTGGCGATATGAACGCGGGAGGGGTCTGTCGAACTGGGTTATGCTGGCTACGATGATTGTGGCAGCAGTAGAGTTCATCATGTTCATCTTCATCCCCTAATCTCCCAGTCAACGTGGAAACTTGGCACCGTCCCAAATTCGAATCGAATCGAGTTCTCGCGTTATGCACGAAGGGCTTTATGGACGGTCGTGCAATTGGAGTGTTATTCGATAATTGTACTAGCGACCGGCTTAATCATCCCAAAACTAATCTAAGATGCAAGTTACTTCCGTGCCCCAACTAACGCCACAATCCCCAAATTCATTTTCTCTACCAAAGTGCCCCGAAAGCCTGCTTCTTCGAGAAGTTTGCAGATCTCAGGCACCCAAGTTGAGATCAGGATCGTGTTTGCTAGGTAGATCAGGGTTCGGTTCCAGTAGGTAGACACGATGCGGCCGAACGCTGGAAGGACGTGGAATATATGAAATCGGTAAACCATCCACAAGACGTTGTTATCTGGGTGAACAAAATCAACCGAGAAGAACCATCCCGATCGCGTCAGAACCCGCAGACTCTCTTTGAAAACAGCTAGCTTGTTCGCGAAGTTACGCAACGCCAAGCCTACAGTAATGTAGTTGAAGAAACCTTCGCGAAACGGCAGAGATTCTCCAACTGCCCTAACGAACTCTATCGAACAATTACTCTGAGTTGTTGTGTTCTTTCGTCTGGCGACGCTAAGCATTGCGGGGCTTAGATCTAGGCCCACAATCAGGCTTCCCGTTCTTGCACGACGTCCAAGTTCGAACGTAACCAGTCCAGTTCCACACGCGAGATCCAATATCATAATTTCGTGGTGGAAATCAATCTTAGATAGCATCCTACCTCGCCAAACAGAGTCGAAGGTGAAGGTCATCAAGTGAAGAAGCTGGTCATATTCAGTTTCGACATCGGTGAAGATGGTCTGAACGAACTTCACTTTTTCGACGAACTTAGTTGGAATTTCCATTAGAGACAAGGCCTGTGACCCCACTCCAAGCGAGGGAACGGTTAAGTTGGGCAGTTAGTCAGCTAACACCCGTTTAACCATGTATCAGCTCGAAGAAGCTAAGATCATCGAAGAGATAAGAAGGCGCGGCTCAAAACGCATCCTCCTCCAAATGCCCGAAGGCCTAAAACCGATCGGATTCAAACTCGCGAAGCTTCTCGAGAAGGAAATAAGTGTTGAGGTTTTCGTCTCAGGCGATCCATGCTATGGAGCTTGCGACCTCGCATTAGATCCGAAGGCGCACGTTCACGCGGATCTGCTTGTGCACATCGGCCATGCAGAGATACCGGGGGAGTTCCCTGAAGAGAACGTTCTGTACGTAGAGGCGCACGCCGACGTGCCTGTAGAGGGACCGATGAAGCAGGCGGTAAACATGTTAGGGAAAGAGCACACGATCGGACTTGCTTCGAACATTCAACACATACACCAACTCGGGAAGGCGAAAGAAATCCTGGAGAATAGTGGCAAGGAGGTCGTGGTTGGTAGAGCGTCAGGCTGGCTCCGATATCCGGGTCAGGTGCTGGGATGTGATTATGGTAGCGTGCGGGCGATCGCAGAGAAGGTAGACGCCATCGTAGTGTTGAGCGGAGCGGACTTTCACGCCCTTGGAATACCCTTAGCCACAGGCAAACGGACAATCGTAGTCGACCCGTTTCAGCAAACGGCCAAAGACATGACCGAAGTCTGCCGTAGGCTGCTCAGGAAGAGGTGGATAAACATCGAGAGGTTCAAGGAGACAAAGAGGGTCGGTATCATTGTAGGCATGAAGAGCAGCCAGATGAATATCGCCCTAGCGCGTCGCCTGAAGGAACTGTTGGAAGCAAACGGACAGTCGACGATCCTCATATGCGCTGCAGAAGTGATTCCTGAAACCCTGGAGTCATTTACAGACCTGGAGGCCTACGTGGAGATCTCCTGTCCACGAATAAGCACCGATGACCAAGAACGATATCGCAAACCGATGTTGAACCCTGAAGAGGTCATGATAGCGCTCGGTAAGAAGAGTTGGGAGGAGTATACCAAAGGTATGACGTTGGAAGAATGGCACTAAGGGAGCTTGCCTTGACAACCCGACCCATCCAAATTCGCAAACATGATTTAGCAATCGCACTACAGAAAGTGAACCCTCACCCGAAACCTGCCGTCGCCCTCGAACAATACACCATCCCAGCAGATCTCGCCGCTGAAATTCTCTTTACAGCTTGCTATGCACATGATGACATCAAAGAGAAGTGCGTCCTCGATCTTGGAACCGGAACTGGTAGGCTGGCGCTAGGTGCCTCAATTCTCGGCGCAAAAACCATTGTTGGTGTAGACATCGACGCTTCAAGCATTTGTGCCGCATCACAAAGTGCGAAAGTTCTTCGTGAAGAAGTGAGTTGGGTTGTCGGAGATATTGGGATCATTCGAGGTTCCTTTGACACGGTCGTCATGAACCCGCCCTTCGGCACCAAGCAACCTCACACAGACCTTCAATTCCTACAATGCGCCCAAAGTCTAGCCTCAGTCATCTACACTATTCACAAATCCTCAACACGCAACTTCCTTGGACAATGGTTACAAAATCAAGCACTCAAAGGGGAACGAATCATGAGCACAAAGATGGAGATACCACATCAATTCGCCTTCCACAGAAAACCAAAAAGATTCGTTGAGGTCGATGTGTTCCGAATTCTCCGAACTTAGCGGCAATTTGAACCCGTGCTTATATAGTAGGCTGCAGCTAACGCTCGCGAGTCTGTGCGATCACCCACCCAACTCAGCCGACTTTCAGTCGACTTGTGATCATTAGAGGAGTGATTGCGTGGTAAAGGTAATGAGGTTTGAGTAAGACATCCAGTGAAATGGTTCAACCCGTGCTGCCGGGCGATAAGATAGGCGTCATAGAACAATTCTTGCCCGGTGCCGGGACGTATGAAACTGAGGGTACAATATACGCTAACTTCACGGGTAACGCACGAATCGACCTAAAGAACAAGAGAGTGACAGTTGTGCCTGCGACAAGGACCGTCCTACTTCCGAAAGAAGGAACGACAGTCATTGCCTCCGTAATTCATGCCCAAGAGAAGATGGCTACTGTAAGCATCTGGAAAATTGACGACAAGGCCATACAGACTCCGTTCACAGCAATACTTCATATTTCATCATCCAGCCCACGTTATGAACGAAGCATGTCGGATGTTTGCAAGGCTGGGGACATCATTCGTGCTCGGGTAATCGATATGACGAACCGGATTCCACAACTAACAACAGCGGGACGCGGATTAGGGGTAATCAAGGCGTTCTGTTCAAGGTGTGGAAGCGTACTGGAGTTTACGAACCGAAGATTACAGTGTCCCTCTTGCGGAAACATTGAAAGGAGAAGACTGGCGGAGGATTTGATGAAACCAGAGGTAGAGGTGGAGAGAAGTGGAGGTTAAGGTTCTATCAAAGTCGAAAAATGAGCTTAGGCTCGAAATAATCGGTGAGGATCACACATTCTGTAATCTACTACAGAACGTTCTGCTCGAAGACAAGAACGTTGAGCTGGCTGGCTACGACCAACCACATCCCCTCATTCGTTCTAGCATCATTTATGTCAGAACGAAACGCGAGGTCTCACCTGAGAAGACGTTGTTAAACGCACTCGAAAACGTACGCGAACTAAACAAGGAGTTCAATGAAAAGTTCGCTAAGGCCGTCGAGCCTACCTGATGAGTAACGTAGAACCGATTCAACGCGTCATGCGCGATCGACAGCTGGCGAGTCTGGGAGACGCTTTCATTAACTTCGTATACTCTCTCGCCCTAACACAGATTAACGGCTACCCCAAAGGGTTGAAAGTCAGCGACAAGATCCTATCCGAAGCGTTCAAGCTGGCTGGCCTAAGGCAATACCTAGGGACGCGAATATCAAAGAAGGACCTTGCAAACGCCTCCGAATCGTTGTTAATGGAAGCTTACCGCAAACAACTCCTAACGATCGAAGAAAGCGTTCGGGTATTAAGCCAGAACCCAGAGGGGCCTCAAGCAGGATTATCCGACCTCCTGAAACTAGCGGCGGAGCGTTTCCCGCGGGCGTAGCTGTTAGAGGTTGATTAAGAGAGAAGCTAGGATACTGGGCCTAAGCGCTGCCCGCATAGGTCACACGATACTAGTGGTGGGCGTGGTCTTCAGGGGTTCCTTATGGCTGGACGGAGTAATCAGCTGCACCCTAGAAATGAACGGAACAAACCAGAATCCCGCGTTGTCCAAAGCGATCAAGCAATCAAAACAGTATTCACAGCTTCATGCAATAATCTTGAAAGAACAAGTCGTTCCTGGCTGGAAAGTCAACCTAACCGATTTGGCTCACAAGGTGAAGCTTCCAGTAATCGCGACCACCAACCGACGCATCCCGAGGACGCCGAAAAAGAGCAATGGCACGCGGAGTATGCAACGCTTTGAGATTATCGTCAATAGACGCCATCTTTCAGTTTTAGCGGTTGGGGTAAGCAGAGCGAATGCGGAACAAGTGTTTACCACAGGTTGTACTCCCACTAGCGGGATCCCGGAGGCGGTTAGGGTTGCAAATTTACTCGTTCAACAAGCGTCAAGGCGTAGGTTTCTCATCCAACGGCGAAAGGTTAAGGTTAATGAAAACCTACTGGCGCCCAAGACTCATAAGTTCGCAGGGATGAAGGATATCTCCGGAGCTCTTTGAGAGTTTTGTCTACACTGATATCCCCTGAAGAAGTTTTTCGGCTACACCCAAAGATCAGGTGGGCGTCATTCTCAACCGAGTCCGGCAGAATCGCATTCTCTCAAATGCGGCCTGGCCTTACAAGCTATACGTCCGAACGTGAGGATAGGGCGTTCATGGAGTTCGGGCCTCAGTTGATGACCGGCATCGCTGAACGACTTTCCCCAACCGGCGGCGCTGGGAAGGTGCAAAGCCTCATCGTAAACCTCGAGAAAGACTCCGTATTGCTAACACCGCTTAGAGGCGGGTATCTAGCTATCTCAGCAGACACAGCCGACTCGGCTGCGGTTTTCAAAGAAGTCGAACCTATGATTCGACGACTATGAATAACACCCGCTGAACGTTCGTTCGCATCATCGCTCGTTTTCATGGCTCTCTGCCAATAATTTTCAGCATCCTCTATCGCGGAGAATCGGACCAAAGGCGAGGTGATAGGCTCGTTAGGTGATGCGAAACACGCGTTTTCTTCAGTTAAGAAGAGCCGAAACCAAGGGTTTTGGTACCTCTTCGTCGGATTCGCTGTCTGAGTCATGGTGGTACCTTTCGTCGGATGATTTACGCTGCAAAATAGGACTCGATAGGATTGGATTGTGCTTAAGTGGCTTTTCAATTTCGTTAAAGATTGAGTCTATACGGTTGAGATGGAACTCAAGAATGTCAGGTCGGTCGGTTTCCTCGAAACGCAATCCATGACCCTTAATGTACTGAAGTATCCACTTTACACTGTAGTAAGTGTGTTCGCAGAGTTCGTAGGCTAATTTATCATCCATGCTGAATCACTGAAAAAGGGTTGGGGGCGGCGCGGGCCCAGATTTGGCTCTCAATTCGTTGCTAATGTTTTGTATCTCTGTAAGGGTTGCGCTTATTTCCTCTTTCACTCGTTGTCTCTGAGCAGGAGTAAATTCTCCAGCCTCAAGTTTCAACATCGAATCCTGTATAGCCAGCGTATTGAGATGTTCGATAATTTGACTGTTAAGAACATGCACCCACAGGCAGGCGATTTGTACCTTATCAGAATACTTGGATTCATTCTCCTGTGCAGCGGCTTCTTCGTCTATCACGGCTTGGGTCCAAATTGGCAGTGCCTTTTCAGCTTGGGCAATACTTTCAGCTGCTTCATTTACCATCCAGTCCAAATGACTATTCATCAACGATAATCCGTTTAGAAACTGTCTTATCGGTTCGCTCACTTTTCCTTGCTCAATCAAGTTCAGTCGCTGCTCCTTGCTTTCTCGTTCACTGCCATTGTCTAATGTCCAGCTTTGGCGTGGATTCCTTCAAATCTTTCTTGATCGTTTGAAGCTCATTAAATATGGAAGTAATTTCTTCTCTTACATGCTGTCGTCTCGACGCATCAAATTCTGGTGATAATAGTTTGCTGACTTGCTGCGACAAATACGATATCGTGAGTGATCGTATGACGCCTTCAATGTCGGAGAGAACAGCGTAAGACCAGAGTAGAGGAATCTGCCGCTCCACTCTTCCAGCCTTCAGATTGGTAGCTATCTGCCACACAGCTAACTGCTTCTTGTAGTCCTCAATGTCGGTCCTAGCTAACTTGACTTCCTCCTCCATAGAAGGAACCTTTGAAAGAAGGTCAAGAAGTTCGTCCAAAGCCGCCCACTGTTTCTTGGGGGCCGTCAATCCTGCGATTTGCTCCGAGTCTTTTCTCTCCTTAGCCAAATCTCTAGTGCTTCACTTAATGCTGGGTCACGCAAAAACTGTTCAACCAGGGCCTCGATTACATCGTTCTTCTTGCGACCCCCGAAATCCTCTATGACTTTGATGCTGAACCGTTTCCATCGGTCATCATCAACATCTATCGTGGTTTTGACCATTTGCTCACCAAGTAAGTGTTGAAGGTTAATCCCTTATAAAAGTATCACTGCATCACTATCGTTGAGGGATCAAGGGCATAGTTAAAATATGCCGTCCATACCCCGTAAGCCTGTATCAATGGGGATAAGGGATTGGAAAGCTCACGTGAATTAAAGGGAAGGGAAATCGCCGAAGGCAACCTAGTCAAACGACTAAGCGATCATTCCTACCATGTCCAGTCACAAACAGGCGAAGGCTTCTATTGCGTGGTAAACAAGAAGTTCAAATGGACATGCGAATGCCCTGACCATGAGTATCGAGCCGTAGACTGTAAACACATTTGGGCTGTACGATTTAGCTTAGCTCTACGGAAAGAGGTTCAAGCCGCTCAGGTTCAGGTAATCGAACCTCTAGCAGATATTCAGGCTTGCATTTTCTGTAATTCCGTCCAAATCGTTCGTGATGGGCTGCGCCATAACCAACACGGCAACATTCAGAAATGGAATTGCAAAACATGTGGTCGATACTTCACTGTGAATCTTGGGTTTGAGCGAATGAAGCACACGCCGCAAGTCGTAACGACCGCGATGCAACTTTACTTTGGCGGTCAATCTCTCAGAACCACCGCTAAGTCTCTTCGATTGCTTGGGGTTGATGTGACTCATAAGACCGTGTTCATGTGGATAAAGAAATACACGGCTCTGATGGAGAAATATCTGGACAGAATTACGCCACAGGTTAGCGATACTTGGAGAGCCGACGAAATCTACGTTAAGATGAAAGGGAACGCAAATTGGCTCTTCGCACTCATGGACGACGAAACCCGATTCTGGATAGCAAGAGAAGTTGCAACCTCAAAGGAAAGACATGACGCAAGACATCTACTCAGTAACGGAGCGGAAATAGCAGGCAAGAAACCAAAGCTCTTCATAACCGACGGCTTAGCAGCCTACCATGACGCATACCTGCGGGAGTTTTGGACACAAGACCGACACACCGAACACATCAGCCACATCTCCTTTTCCCAATCAGGATACCACAACAATCAACGCATGGAACGCTTCAACGGGGAACTACGCGACAGAGAGAAAGTCATGCGGTCACTGAAAACACCTAACACACCAATTATTTCAGGCATGCAAATCTTCCACAATTATATTCGCCCGCATACAGGTCTAAATGGTCAAACTCCCGCAGAAGTTTCAGGCATCGCAATTTTGGGTGAGAACAAGTGGCTGACAATAATTCAAAACGCGAAACAACATTCGATAGAGATACTATCAAATAGAGACACAAATAGAGAATAACTGAAGGAGCGGTGACAATCTTGACAGTTACAGCTTTTGATGCGAAAGAGTTTCCCCGTTCAAAATTCATAGAATCCGCTGAGGGACGATTGGAACGGATAACTTTCTTTTATACCCCTCTTGGAGTAGGCGTCGAGATTCCTGATGAAAAGAAGTTTGTAGATAAGTTCGTCGATAGTACCCAATTCCTCGCTAAGGATTTCCGACTACCTTTCGAGAAATACCTCTTTTCTTCTACGGAACTCAAGGAGTTCTTAGGTATGCGTAGAGCAATCCCATTTTGTGATAAATTGATTGCGTCAGTTGGGGAACTAATTTCTACCGTCTTCGTTTCGTACATCGTCCGACCGCCTGCAACCTATCCATTCACCGAAGTAGGAGGATACAAAAGCCCAACGAAACAGGTGAAAACGGAAGCTTTTCTGCGGCAACTTGGTCCCAGCTTTTCATACCTAACTGCTTGGCGATATTTCGGATCGACTAGGGCACCATCCACAGTCTACATAGACGGTATTGGCGCTTCAAAGCGAACTTCCGCATGGGATGACTTATGCCCGCTAAAACCAAAAATCTTCCCTCACGGTGATGAATGCAACGCATGTATTACAGCCGCTGATATAGTGGCCTTCCTTACCGATGTCAAACTCTACGGGGCCAAAATGAAACTGCGATCTGAGAACATACAAAAAGTTTGGGAAGGCCAACCTTTCGATGTCGATGTTCATTACATGGATGCTGGAACCGAGTCCAAATACAAATGGTATAGCGATGAAATCATCGATATAGAGAACTATCTCGCGCGTCCTATGATCTTCTTTATCTTCGATGAACTAAGCAAGAGTCTTCCTGAGAGCGTTGCCACTGATGAGAAATTCAGTGCGATGCTCTCGGAGATGCAACCATACCACAACATAGCTAATTTCGCATTTCACCGAAAGGGGGCGTTCCAGAAGTTCGACACACTGCAAGATATGAAAAAGGTCAAGGATGGCGATACTATAGTCTACCTAGGTCCAAAATCGAAAGACATTGCCTTAGCTATCGGCGATATGTTAAACGTTGACATCGTGTCTGTGAAAGATTTAGCGGCGGTCTATCGGACGTAGAAGAAAAACAAATCAATAGATACAAACATTACATTGCGACGTTCGCAAGCGATGCCCGGGGAGGAACCGCTTACAGCCCGCATGTCATCAAACATCAATATTTAAGACTGTGCACAGAATCTCTGGATAGGGCCTACGGCGTACCCACAATTATTTACATATAAAGGGTAAAAAAACGCAGCTATGACACATAAAGTGTAACCCCTTTTTTTAGAGTGCGGGGAGCGGGACTCGAACCCACGACCTTACCTTCGAATGGATTAACCGTTTACCAGACGGTAGCTCTGTCCTATCTGAGCTATCCCCGCATCATTATCAGCGAAAATCTTAGAAGTGGCTGGAAGAGAATAAAGACTTGCGGATGGAAAGCGAACTTCGGGGCTCTAACGGAGCCACAAGACCGGAGTTTGCGCCGTTTACCAGATGCGCCCGGTGTATGTGTCTTCACTTACGCCGGGCGCATAATCCTCCCATTAGTGTCGTTTACACGTGTTCTACGTCACCATAAACTTGAGTTAGCGTTTCAAAACTATACCACGTGGCATAAACCAAAACTATCCAGAATCATCCGACGAAAGGTAACACATGAATCAAGAATCCTAATCCGACATCAAGGTAACAGAACCGAAACCAAGTAACGCTTAAATGGAACTCGTATTGATTGGGCTGGCTGGTCGTTATCAAAGGTGCAGTTTTGCCCAAAGTGCGGCCTCGCGCTTCTGCCCACCAAGAAGCAGAAGGCGGTTGTACTTAGCTGTCCAAAATGCGGCTACGAAACCAAGCGCTCAGACCGCAATGTGCAGATACTCGAGCAACAGAAAGAGAACGTAGTCGTGATCGGCAAGGAGGAACAGAAGATTCGAACCTTGCCTAAGACTAAGGTTGATTGTCCGAAATGCGGACATAAGGAAGCATTTTACTGGTTGGTCCAAACTCGTGGCGCCGATGAGTCGTCAACACAGTTTTTCCGGTGCACAAGCTGCGGAACAACCTGGCGAGAAAATTCCTAGAACATCCGGTTTCAGCTGGCACCGCTCAATTAAAATGCGTAAGCTTGGCTCACTAGGACACCGTCGAATACTCGGTGGTTAATGATTGTTCAAGGCAACGATTAGTGATGCTAGGCTTTGGAGGAACATGCTTGCCGCCATATCAACGTTGATTGAAGAGGCGGACGTTAACGCTTCGCCAGAGGGAATCAAACTCCGATCCATGGATCCGTCTCATGTCGCCATGGTTGACTTTGAATGGAACAAATCCGCGTTCGAAGAGTACACGTGCCTTCAGCCAACAAAAATACGGCTTAACGTAACCGATATTGTCAAGAAACTTAGGGGCACAGGACAAGAACCACTCGAAATGTCCTACGACGAAACAACCCGCAAACTGAACATGGTCATCAAGGGTAAATGGAAGACCACATTCACACTGCCAACCCTCGACCCAGGCAACGAGGAAGTCCCAACGCCCAAGATTGCCTTCAACACGAAGATCAAAATGATTAGCTCAAGCTTCAAAGACATAATCGACCAGATTCAAACCGTCAGCGACAATGTGAGGTTTGAAACATCCTCCGACAAATTTGTCGCCGAGGCAGTTACGGAATTGAGTGGCGCTAAGATCGAATTGGAGAAGGGTAGCGATGTTTTGTTGGAACTTGAGGTTAAGGAACCTTGCAAGGCAACTTACAACCTCAACTACCTCGCGGAAATATCGAAAGCCGGATCATCAGCCGCGGAACTCGTGACAATTGAGTTCTCAACGAATATGCCAGTGAAATTGGAATATGAAATGCCGCAACAGGGCAAGCTGCTCTACTTCCTGGCACCAAGAATCGAAGCGGAGTAGGCGCCTTAACGCCCAAATGTACGAACCCTTTCAGCTGTCTTTCATTGCGTAGAGGCGGTTAGCACGCAGTCGCTTCTGACGAAGCTTGATCTTGCAAAGTTCCCATTCACGTCAGAGGCGTCGAGCTACATAAGGTCCCGAAACATCGACCCCGTAGAGTTGACTCGACCGGAGATGCTCCCTATCCTTGAGCGCGCGATGGAACGAATTAGGCAGGGAGTGTTCAGCGGGAAAATATCAGCTGACCTGACGCAGGAGGATGTCGACATCCTTGCATACCCAACCGCTCTAATGTTGATCAGTTCGGTGGGGGACGATAGGACTCGAAGACGGTATGCACTTGCTGAGGCTAAGCGAGCATACGAGCTACTCCGTTATGAAACCCCCGAAAAACTGCTTCAGATCGCCACCGGTTCCTTTAGTTGGGATGCGAAGCTGGTTGAAAGGGATGTTGGAGAGACACATTTCGAGTTTGCGCTGCACTTTAGGTTCTACGTGCGGAATTCTGCTAGAATTCACGATTTGAGGTGGAAACTAGTCAACAGGGTCCTTACGGGAGGGTACGTTCTTCTTCCTCGCGAGGACTTCGCTAGGCTACTCGAAGAGGAGGTTCAGGGACGAGTTCTGGAGAAAACAGCCGACAAAACTGTGGCTCTCCCTGACGAGCTTGCGCGACGAGTCGAACCGCTCCGTTCCATGCTCAAGGCTAGGTCTCAGCATCTGGCGTCGGAGGAAATGCCTCACGCGGTTATGGCTTCAGCGATGCCTCCCTGCATGAAGAACCTGCTCAACCTTCTTCAAACTAGCAAACACATATCGCACATGGGGCGTTTCGCGATGGCCGCATTCCTACTCAACATTGGAACCAATGAAGACGATCTCCTCAAAATGTTCAAAGCGTTCAGCGATTTTGATGAGCGCATCGCGCGCTATCAGGTGGAACACATAGCTGGTAAGCGTGGTTCCAGGAGAGAGTACACGGCCCCTAACTGCGCCACGATGCGGACCCACGGCTTATGCGTCAATCCAGACGAACTGTGCGCCAGCATAATCCATCCACTATCCTACTACCGAAGAAAAGCAAGGTTCATCATGCGTCGGGAACGACCCAAACCCGCCCGCGAACAACCTCGAAGAAATAGGGATTAATCAGTGAAAAAGACAGGCACCGTACTTGTCTCATTGACCTTGCTGATCGTTCTCGGGGCAATGGTTCCTCTAACTCCCTCACACCAGGCCCCAGTAATGATCCGTGGCTCAATCTCCTTTGCTGGGCCTTTTTCTGTTCTGGTAGAGAGTCAACACGACCTCAGCCCGGCTGATGTCCAGCTTCTTGAAAGTTACGGCACGGTTACTACGGTAGCCGGGCCGGTGGCGGTTATCCAAATCAGTTCAGCGGCGTTAACTGAGATGGCCCGGCTGCCCTTCATCATCAGTATCGAGAAATCGTACCCTCTCAGTGTTCAACTCGACAAGAGCGTGCCCGACGTTGGAGCGCCTCTGGTCTGGAGTGAGGTCAAAGATCCTTTTGGAAGGAATGTAACCGGGGCAGGTGTGATTGTTGGGTTCGTCGACACGGGAATCGACACTACGCACCCAGATTTCACTTTTCCTAACGGCACAACCAAGATTCTCTTCGTATGGGACCAAACCACTTCAGGCCGCCCACCGTCAGGATTCAACTACGGCTACGAATGCACATCAGCGGACATACAAGCGAGAACATGCCCCGAGAAAGACACGTTTGGGCATGGGACGCATGTGGCCGGAATCGCAGCGAGCTCTGGTATGGCAACTGGTAACTATACCGGCGTCGCGCCTGGTGCAAGCATAATTTTCGTGAAGAGCGGCTATGAGGTGTGTAATGGTGATAGCTGGACCTTTGACACGAACCAGATTCTCGACGGCATAAACTACATGGTCAGGAAAGCAGCCTCGCTTCGAATGCGTTTAGTTGTCAGCCTCAGTCTAGGCGGTAACATTGGCGCCCACGACGGCTCCGATCCATTTGAACGTGCCCTCGACGCTTTCGTTAAAGCAGGCACACCCATCGTTGTCGCTGCGGGCAACGTAGCGGAAGATCAAGACCACATCGATGGACAAATATCCCAAGGCCAAAACACTACCTTCCAACTTGAGTTTAAGCAAACAACCGTCGACGTAGCCATAGACGTCTGGTATTCTCCGGAGGACCAAATCTCCGCGACGTTGCATGCTCCCGACGGCACATCCTACCTGGTTCTAACCGTGTCTGGAGGAACAAACACCAGCTTCGGCCAACTCAACACAACCGCTGCTTCATTCCCTAATGGCAACGAACTCTACATGGAGGTTAACTCAACGAATCCCCTCCCATTAGATGGTTGGAGTGTGAGCTTGGTAGCGAACCAAGTCCACTCTCAGGGACTCTGGAACGCTTGGACCGATTCCTCCACGTGCACTTTTCCGGGCTCAGTCTTCCTGCCGGGGAATGGTTACATGGTCGATTCCCGGGACACGATCGGTATACCCGGCACAGCAACTGACGTCGTAACTGTTGGCTCATACATAACAAAGACTTCGTGGGTCGGAATGGACGGAAACACCTACGGGAGCACAGATAATTCCCTAGGCGAGATCTCGTCTTTCAGCTCTCTCGGTCCAACTAGAGACGGTCGCATCAAGCCGGACATTGTAGCTCCCGGTCAAGTCATCGTCTCGGCAAGGTCAAGCGCAGTACCCCAAACTCCGAGTGACCCAGACAGGTACCACAGGGTTCTAGCGGGCACTAGCATGGCGACCCCACACGTAGCCGGTACCATCGCTCTCATGCTCCAATACGCACCCAACCTTCAAGCAATCGATATTCCAGGAATACTCCGGCGAACAGCACGGCTTGATTCAAACACTGGTCTAGTTACAGGGGGTTCTGCGACCTGGGGCTTCGGAAAACTAGACGCAAGGACCGCGACAGGTTTCTTCCGTCAGACCTTAGTCATCAACGGAATTCCTTCCACGCTCAAGGTTTCCGTCCGCGTGAACGGCAGTGAAATCATGCAAGTTTCGGGAGGGTCATGGGCCGACGTCTACTACCTGAAAGGGTCTAGTCTAAGTGTCGCGTTCGACCACGAAATCCAAGCAACAGTTGATACTCGCTATGAATTTCACAACGCAAATTCCACGGGCACACCGAATCCTTTGATCATAATCAATTATACGCCACAATATCTACTCACGGTCGACTCCCCGTTTGGTCTGACTAGTGGCGGAGGATGGTATGACGCAAACAGCAACGCTACTGTGGCTGCACCCGAAATTGTGCTCGCCCCCGGCCTTTTGGGTAATTTTGGTGTCCAGTACGTTCTGACCTACTGGGCTACCCCTAGTGGTACTCGCTCAAACTTGATTTTGATGGACGGCCCAAAATCCGTAACCGCAGTCTACACTCCAACCATTTCAGAGCAAATATTTCTTGAAATAATTGCAGGTGCAACGGTTGTGGTGCTTTCGGCGATTGTGTCTGCGAGAAGGAAGCTTAGCTGATCGTATAGCTACATCTTCTTGAGTAGTACGTCGGTGCCTTCGATTCTTACAGTGAAGGAGGCTTCGTCCTTCATAGGCGGTGGGCTAACCACTTTTCCAGTGGTAAGATCAAATTTGCCACCGTGCCACGGACAGATTATGGTACTGCCCTCCAATTCCCCTTCGCTAAGTGGCCCTCCTCTATGAGTGCACTTATCCGCAATTGCACATAGCTTACCTCCAACGCTGGCCACCACTACCTCATCTACCCCCACCATTACCTTCTTGAGAGATCCAACAGGGAAATCGGCAACTTGGCCTACCTTTACGTAGCCTTCGCTCATTTCATTCAACCGTTCAAATGAGTCTTGGGTCCCGCTTATGAACTGAACGCATGCTAAAGCTATATGCTCGGCGCTCCCATACGATATTCGCGAAGATCTGAGAACTTCACGAATCGATGGGAAGAATTTGCAGGCTAAGACACAAACGCAACGCTTCGAATTTCTTAAACTCAAATTCCAAGAATACTACAAGGGAAGTGTTGCCTCGCTTAGGCCTCCTCCGTCGATGGTAGAGCGAGAGTTCGGGTTCCTACTATTCCGCGAACGTGTAATGGTGAGGCATAAGGCGTTCCATGATTTCAGCGTGTTCACGAACTCACTGTTGTCATTGTCGCCCTCCGACGTTTACTACTCAACAGCATATTATCAGCACCCTGAGCTTGAGATGGAAAGAAAAGGGTGGCTAGGCTCCGATGTCGTTTTCGATGTCGACGCAGACCACATCGACACACCATGTAAGGAGAAGCATGACATGTGGGTCTGCACGAATTGCAAAGAAACGCGGAGGGGAAAGAAACCGTTGAAATGCCCTAAATGCGGAAACGAAAAACTCGATGAAAAAGCATGGCTTTGCGACCGGTGCCTCATTGCAGCTAAGGAGGAAGTGCTAAAACTACTAGAATTTCTCGCGGAAGATTTTGGAATCAAATCAAATGAAATGCATCTTTTCTTTTCAGGCCACAGGGGATACCACCTCCACATAGTCTCGGACAGTTTGAAGACCTTAGACGACGTCCAGAGGAGAGAGATAGTGGATTACGTTATGGCGCTGGGGCTAGACCCGGCCGAACAAGGTTTGTACCAAGATCTATTCGACAGCAAACATCCAATCATAGTTGGTCCAGACTTAACGGATTTAGGTTGGCGGGGCAGACTGGCGCGTGGTGTATACCAGATTCTCACGGAGTGGGATCAAAACTCGTTGGTTGAGCTTGGCTTCACGCGTGGAGCAGCCGCCCAGATCGTGAACGATCGTCAACGAATTCGGACTGAATGGTCGAGGAAGATGCTGTGGAGCTCATTTCAGGATAAATGGAGAATTAACGAGAAAATCTGGAGAAACATCGTTGAAAAAGCGATGAGCTTAGTCGCATTACCCGCGAAGATCGACACGGTCGTCACGACCGACGTCCACAGGCTGATCAGAATGCCGGGTACGCTAAACGGAAAGACAGGCCTGAAAGCTACGTTAGTCAAACTAGACCGGCTAGAGGAATTTGACCCATTCGATGAACCCGTCGTTTTTGAAGGCATGCAGAAAGTTGAGATTACAGAAGCGCCTGAACTTCGGCTGAGGGATCAAACCTTCGGCCCATACACCGATCAGAAAGTTGAATTGCCACTTGCGGCTGCCGTACTGCTCGTCGCAAAAGGTGTTGCCTCTCCGGTGAACTAGGCGTGTATAACGAGCTGTACAGGGCATGGAAGTCTGAGAAAAGCTCTGAGAAGACTCAACCTCTCGCAAGTGACTTTTATCAAAGGGTGCAAATATACCTAAACGGCTTGGAGCAAGATTCTGCCACTTTGGAGGCGCACACACTGCAGGGCCGCCTCACCCTGAAGGAAAAGGAAGTCGTAACCAGGCTTCTAAAAGAATTGAAGGAGACAAGGCTTCAGAAACTCGTAAACATCACAAAACACCGCGGCGACATGGACGCCACAGGTCTAACGGAGGAAGAAAGGACTCTAGTCAAAGGCATCGATGACTCACTGCAAACTTTCGAGCAGGGAAGAAACGAGGCCGCCGGCACCAAGAACCCCACACCTGAAGAAACTATTCAACTGTCAGTCGTAAGATTTCTGCAAGACATACCAGAAATAGTTGGGACTGACCTAAAGATTTACGGACCATACAAGAAAGAAGACGTAGGCTCTCTGCCCAACCAAAATGCACAGGCGTTGGTTAAGCAAGGTGCCGCGAAAGAAATTGAGGTAAGAAACTTTCACAAAACCGCGAAAAAAGATGATGCGGACCGCCATCAACAATAAATAGAACGCGCAGGGCTAGTAGCGAACTCGAGCCGATCAGTATGAAAGCACCTAAAGAAATGAGGACCTACTGCCCAAAATGCAAAACTCATACTGATCATCAAGTGTCGATATACAAGAAGGGTAAGGACAGGGCAATGGCCGTCGGCAACAGGCGTCACGAACGTGACGAACATGGATATGGTGGTCAGAAGTTTCCCAAACTCAAAAGAACAGCTAAGACCACAAAGAAGCAGTTGCTCAAGCTTACTTGCCGAATCTGCGACTCTGCAACCTTCAGATTCGGAATTAGGCTTCGCAAACTAGAGATCACCTAACCACGATCAGCCTATCTTCAGGCGGATCTGCTCGGTCATCGGTTGCTTGAGGCATAACACTTATGTTGCATGATTCCTCTCAGACAATTTCTTCACTAGGTTGGGAATGAGAAGTGGTCAAAGGAGAATTAATCCCGAAACCTCAGAGTAACTTCATCAGAGTCAAGTGCTCGAAGTGTGGAAATGAGCAAGTAATCTTTGACAGGCCATCCCTTGCCCCGCACTGCTCGGTTTGCAATGAGGTACTAGCCGACCCTACTGGTGGAAAAGCGACGCTCAAGTCGGAAGTAGTTCAAGTACTCGGATAAATTGGCGAAAACTCGTGTCCAACCCCGTTGAATACCCTGAAGTCGGCGACCTAGTCGTAGCCAGCGTCACACGTGTTGTGGATTACGGGGCATACGTCAAACTCGACGAGTACGACGGCGTCGAGGGATTAATTCACATTTCAGAAATCGCAAGCACATACGTAAAGAACATTAGAGTCCACGTGAGGGAAGGCCAAAAACTCGTCCTGAAAGTCTTACGGGTAAACCCCCAACGCTTCCAAGTTGACCTTTCACTCCGCAGAGTCACTGGCCGTGAAAAGTCGGAGAAGATGCTTGAATGGAAGAAGGTGAAGAAGGCAGACTCTATAATCAAAGGTGCCGCTGAACGATTGAAAGTTGGCGACGAAGACGTAGCAAAGATTAGAGACGTGATCTACGAGAAGTTCGATAACCCCTTCGACGCGTTTGAAGAAGCAACGGATGAAGGAGAAGAAACGTTCACCAAGCTCGGAATAGGTGAGGATTGGGCAAAGGCACTAACTGAGGTTGCTAGAAGCAAGATCAGGCTGGAGAAGGCTAAGGTTACAGGCACCGTAGAACTGACATGCGTAAAGACTGAAGGCGTTGAGGCGATTCGACAAGCCTTGCATGGGGCGAAAAAGGTCAAGAAATCGCGCGGGACCACGATTAAAGTGTACACGCTTGGGTCCCCGAAATACCGATTTGAGGTTAGAAGCAAGGAAATAACGGACGCTCAGGCGACATTGAACCTTGCCATGGAGGAAGCATTAAACTCGATCAAGGGCCTCGGCGGCGAAGGGCGCAAAGTAGGTTGAAGTGGCTCATAAGAAAATGTCCTAGTTGCAAAACGTATACAATGAAATCGAATTGCCCTAAATGTGGAGCGCAAACGGTAAGCCCACAGCCCTTGAGGTTCTCGCCTCACGACAAATACGCGAAGCTACGTCAACCAGAGAACCCGTAGGAACCCGACTATTTCGCTGCGAAAACTTTTCTTGTTCCTTACTTACGATCTGCGTATTGTAATGTATGCGGTGGCCGGGTTGTAATCTACACCGGCCTGCAGAGTAGCAACTAGCGTGAAAGTGCCTGGGACATCAGCTTTCCAAGTGAAACTCATTGTCTCTGAGGTCATGAGTAGCGTATTGATCGGGGTGAATGTCTTGTTGTCGAAAGTGTATGCAATTGTTACGTTTGTGCCTGTGACGAAGGGTGAAAGTGATACAGTAACTGTGATGTTTTGACCTACGTTGAATGTTGAGGGTGAAGTCGAAAGGGTTAGGGTAGCGTTCGCCTTTGTGACGACTAGCGGTTCGGGGGTTGAAGTGACCTCACCGTATGTTGGAGTGCCAAGGTAATGGGCACGGATTAAGTAAGTGCCCGCGTCCGGGACTGCCGTGTAGTTATACGCGCCGTTTGGTGCTGCGGTAGTAGTACCAATTTGTTGCCACGACTGGCCGCTATCAACAGACGACTCTAAGACGACTTGCACAGGTTGCGAGGAGAGTGGGGTTCCACTAGTACCGGTTATGTTTCCGGTCATGACCACCGGAGTGCCGTACGCAATCGGTGTTTTGACTGGGCGCATCGTGATGTAGTCTGATTTGATCAAGTTTACTTTGTATAGGTATACGAACTTGTTTGTGGACTGGAATACCTGCGTGAGGTAGGGTGACGGTGTCGTTTGAGTACTTGACGTTGCTAATGTCATCATGTAGCCCAACATCGAATCGGAGTTGAGCTGCGCGCTGGTTGTGATTGAGTCGTTGCTTACTATCTTGTTCGTTGCAGGGTCCTTGATTATTCGTGCGTAATCGCTTGCCCCCGTCTGAGGGTTTGTGTTCGTCTCAACGAACGTGATTTGGTATTTGTTCCACATAGTGTTGTTGCCGATTCGTGCCATCCAATACCATTTACCGTCCTCACCGAATCCCTGCCAGCCTCCTGAGCTTCCACCCGAGGGAGTGATGAATATTGCCACATACGAGACATTGTAACGTTGTAGGTTGGGTATTGCCATCGAGATATTGTCAAGGAATGTTTGGGCGATCATTCCTATCTGCGTCGAGTTTTGGGTTCCATTGTCCGCAATTGTACTACGATCACCAAGTGCTGTTATCCAGTAGCCGTAATCCCACCATGCGAAAACAATAGAATCTGGGGGCGTGTTCAGACGCATCCACGATAATGCTTCAAGCCAATCTTGGTATTGCAGTTCATTACCTGCTGCTGGAGCGGTTGGGATGCTGGAAGTGACAATCGTAGCGGGTTGGTATGATCCACGTACAGCAGTCCAGAAAGTTGGAATAATGGCGATTAGGAGAATCAGGAAGATCGCGACTCCAAACTCCCTGCCGATTCTAGATATTACCCGAGTTTTGCGTTTTGGATAAATCACGGCTTCTCGCACGATGTCAACGGCCGGCTTCCCTAACTCAACCGTACCAATTGCGCCCAAGAGACAAAAGGCGGGGGCAAGTAACAATGTTAGACGTACGAAAGAAGCGGCGAAGTAGACCGCAGTCACGGCCCAGATGATGAGGAATATGTCCTCGTTTCTACCCCTCTGGATTACGAACACTATTCCGAATAGGATTAGGAAAGTTATAGCTCCGAATTCATAGAAGAAGCTCCCCCAGGTTGCAGGTTGCTGCTCTGCCACACTCGCGATTATCGGAAAACTGCCGCGCACGAAGGGGTTGATGACTGCGTAGAATTTGCCGTAAGGTATTAGAGCGATGTTGAAGTAGGCAAGAACTGCGACCACTGCCCCAGTCCCCAACACTACGGCTGCTAACGTGTACAACCGCATCTTTGTACTTTCGAGGTACGTGGAGGCTTCTCGAGCTACCAGCACCAGTTCTCCGACGAGAACCGCCAACCATGTCACGTCGGTAAGTGAACCAAATCCTAGTTTCGGGACAAGAAACGGTGTGAGGAGCAGGAAGATGCCTACCGATATGGAGTAGCTGAGGAAGAGTTTCTTCGAGTAGCGGCCGATCAAAACGATTACGACGACGTAGAGGGGGAGCAAGTCAAGTGGGTAGAGAGAGCCTGCCCACTCTGCCGCGAGATAGAAGAGTGATAGGCCTGCTAACGCGGAATATGCAACGGTTTTGCGTGTTGAGGAAGTAGGGACGGTTGACCGTCGGAAGAAGAGGTAGATCAATAGCATTAGAAGTATTCCAAGGGGCTCGTGACGCAGAAAGCCAAGTTGAGTTCGACCGATGCTGCTAGGGTTCAGCGCCAAGAACAGGGCAGTTAACATTCCAGCGCCCTTGCCCCAAAAGTCCTTTCCAAGGAAGTATGCGACCAACACCGTAATGGTTCCTGCAACAATGGGGAAGAACATGGCTACATCGAACACTTGAGCTCCTACGCCCATGAAGCGTAGCATCATTACTATGGCTGCGACGACGAATGCTTCGCCGTACAAGTTCCAAGTCGGCATGTCAGCACCGTACGGGTACCAACTCATGCTGTCATGCCATTGGAACCAAGCGAGAAAACCGTGGTCGACTGTGTATTGCGCCATCCGCCATTGGAGGTAAGGGTCAAACTCATTGAGGTAGTATCCCCAGCGAATCGGCATTATTCGAACAGCTACGGCGATTATTACAACCAGTCCGAGAGCTATGTATTCAAGAACGGTCCCACGTGAAATTCCTGACGCTGATTTGCGGATGCCGTCAATGCGGTCCGCGAGGACTTCGCGGTTTACGTACCTGCCCATAACGCTTCTAGCTTTTCTCAGGGCTCGGCCGGTAGCTGACATTTATGCACCCGCAGATTTTTGAAGGTAGACTTTGAGCGCGTTATAAAAGGTTGATGAAGCAGAACTACCGATCGATACCGGAATGTTTGTGCACCCTGACCGTGCGTGGCTTGACAACGATGTGTGCGGGTTTGAGCCTCGACTCACTAAACGTCCGAAAACCTTGTCAGGTTGGATGAGGGAATTACATTATGCCGGATGCATACTTGTCCTGTCCATCGTGTGGAAAGCCAAACGTGAGCGATGAGAGCTATTGCATCCATTGCGGGTCGATTCTAAACCCAATATATTGTTCCCAATGCGGCACCCCCAATCCGGATGGATTGGAGAAATGTCTGGAATGCGGAGCGCCTATGCCGAGCTTGAAGGGTTTCCGTTGGACTCCGATCGTTACTGTTCTTAACCCAACCTCTGCGATGAATGAGAGAACAAACACGGTCCCTTACGTGAGTACTGATGTCGAAGGTCCTCTCAAGTGGCTTCGATCAAAACTGGAACGTGACTAGAGCATTCAGACGCTATTGGGTTCTCCGTGAGTAACCATACTTGTCGGTATCGTAGAATGGGGTTTTCACCAATTTTGCTCGTTCAAACCTGTCCCTGATCCTGACTTTGACCAAATTACCCGGGTTGGCGTTTTGTGGCGTTATGTAAGCCATTGCTATCCCCTTGTCGAGGAGGGGAGAGAGGGTGCCGCTCGTTACCTGACCGATTTCTTCTTCTTTGAGGAGGATGCTGAACCCGTGCCTTGGTATCACTCGATTTTCTGTTACAACGCCGACTCGCAATTTCCGGGGGCCCTTCTCCTTAACTTCTAGCAAACTGTTTTTCCCAACGAAGTCCTTGCTGAGTTTGACAACGAACCCTAATCTCGCTTCAAAGGGGTTTGTGTTCTCGTCCATGTCCGTGCCATACAAGCAGAGTCCGGCCTCAAGTCGCAGGAGATCCCTTGCACCGAGACCGCAAGGCTCAAGGCCCACGGGTCTTCCCTCCTCCAGTATCCTATCCCAAACCTTCTGAGCCTTCACCGCATTTCCAATAGGCGCATCCCAGACAAACACCTCGAACCCATCTTCACCCGTGTAACCAGTCCTTGAAATCAGAACCTTAGATCCCGCAATCTCCGCCCAATCGCAGGCGAAACGTGGCAAATCTCCGAGTTGTGCGTCGACTAGTTTGCTCATTAACGTAACGGCCTTCGGGCCTTGCACTGCGAACATTGCGACAGCGTCTGATATGTCATCAACCTCTACGTCAAACCCTTCTCTAGTCGAAGTGAACCATTCGTAGTCACTTGCGCGGTTCGCGGCATTGTACACGATCAAGTATTGATCTGGCTGCAGGTTGAAGATCAGAACGTCATCTTTGATTCCGCCGACTGGATTACAGAGCAACGAGTACTGACCGGAGCCATTTGTGAGAGAAGAGACATCGTTTGTTGTAATGTGATTCATGAACTGTTGCGAGTCCCGCCCTCGAACCAAAGCTCTACCCATATGGCTAACATCAAAGATTCCCACAGCATTCCTAACCGCGAATGACTCTGGAATGATTCCCTTGAACCAAAGCGGGAGATTGAAACCAGCAAACTCAGTCAAGTGCCCATTCTTATCATGAAAAGACTGAATTTGCACGTTTTTAGGCAAACCGCTTCACTGAGGCTGTCTTACGGCAAGATAGTGAATACAGCTTCACTTATTTCGCTACATCTTCGTTTGGAACTATCTTGACCTTTTCGGTCTCGAAGTCGAGTTTCCTCTTACATTGAGGGCATATCCCGTTATGCCTCTGTATGATTTCTGCTGGAGTTTCGAGCTCCAACCCATGATAAAGGGTTGAGCCACACTCCTGACAGAAGATCTTCTGAGGCAATACTCAACCACGCTTAAGAGCACCCCAAGCGAGGCAACATATTTTAGCCTCTTGGTCGTTCCCACTGCATAGTGAATTGCGACATGTTCGAAGGTCTTCGCATCAGATTACGTAAAGTGCCATGGAAAATGCAACGACTATTTGGTAATTTAGGCTACTCATTCCGGTCCTTCAGGGGGGGGCCGACCACACGGAGAATGAAGCCTTCGACTACAGTTTTGGCGTTGGCCGTCGTCATCTTTGTTGGATTTGTTTTGGCCGGTGGAATTTACGATATACTTGAACACCCGATATCACTGCTCCCTACATCATACGGATATTCGGTCGTAATCCAGGGAACTCTAGGCCAACAGACTTTGAATGAGAGTCTGATTGCTGCGTTCCTATACTTCATGGGTCTAGCGGGTCTCTACATGCTGCTCCGTAGTACGAGATACGCATACAGGCCGCGCAACGCATACATGCTGCTGATACTCGGAACACTCACCGTGCTCATAGTCGTATTTTACTCAACCTCGCTGATCAACACGAAAATCGGCGGCTGATTCCACTCACCAGTAGTTATCCTTCAAACCCAAAAGATAGGCACCAACATTCGTTAGAAAGTGGATTGGCGGGGTAACAACAAGTAAGATCAGGGCGACCACGACGCTTATCGACGAAAACAACGAAACAAGAAGCATAGACCCAACGACGAAGTCCAGTTGGTCCACTCCCGGCAACGCGCTTCCAGGTCTAATATGTAATCTTCTCTTGAGAAAGGCCGCTGCCATATCCCCCAGCAACGCTCCTATTGAAGCTGGGAGTGCAATGGGCATCAGATTTATGGAGAAGATGTAGGAACAAAGCAAACCGACTGACGTACCGGCCACAATTCCACTGATCAACCCGCGAAATGTTTTGTTATCTCCAAGAATTCTTTGTCCGTCAGGCAGCGTTCTTCCCAAATCGATTGGGCGCCCGCCGCCGAAGATTACTGGGGCGCCGTTCGCGCAGTAAGTGGGCAGGATAATGTAGAGAGCTGAAAACCAGTCCTGCGGCTGCGGCCACAATTCTTTCACCAGACGGAATGCCGCTAACGTCCTGGTTCGTGGAAATAAAAACTAGGCTGCAGTGTCGGTTAGCCCGCTTTCCTGCAGTCTCACCAAACAGCTACTTTTGGTGATATCCGACCCGTCGATCCTCTCTAGAACAAATTCTCTGACGCTTGGTTTCGGGGTGTTTTTGGTTCTGAGGATGGTTCGCGGAAAATGAAAAAGGGTTCGGCGTGCCACAGGTTCGATATCGATCACTGGAGGAGCGAAGCGAGAATGAACTTGGCTCGTTATTATGCATGCAATGTTGTGGGATGAAGCCAGTTCGCCCAAGTATGCCAGTTGTCCACCCAAGTCTCGGTTTAAACTGAAGATGCTTGCCGTGTCCGAGAAGGCGGCGCGATACAGCGAGCTAACTGAATCGACTATTACCATTCCCAGTGACGGTGTAACATAATTCTCGAGTGATTCTAGCAACGCTCTCTGCTCTGAAAATGTGTCGGGAAAGAATAGTGAGATCAGTTCGCTGATGTACTTGAATTGACTTCCTGCAATTTGCCTAAACCTCTGTTGAGTGAACGAGCGATCTGAATCAACGTAGATCACTTTCAGACTCATCTTGGCAGAGGACGTAGCGGCTTGTATTGCAGTCGTAGTTTTTCCTGTCGCGGCTTCGCCATAAATCAACGCCACCTCTCCCCGAGTGAAGCCTCCGTGAATCATTCTGTCGAGGCTTGCACATCCCACGGGAATCTTCTCCCCAGCTACGGACAACTATCAAACTACCCTTCCCATACGAAGCGCAGATTCGTTCGGCCCTGTTTCCGTGTTAATCTAAGAGCCGGAATAAGTCTCCCTATTCACCGGGAGATCTATTCTTGGCTGGACATTAGTTCCTTTACAATCGCTCGCGGTCTGGCGGCGTCGAGTAGCCGAGTGAATTGTTTAATCCACAGTGGGTAAAGGTAGAGTTTTCCGTAAAAGAATTCTTCAAAGACCAAGTTATCGAGGAGACTGATGGCCCTACGAACTCTTGAGTAGCCGTATACGGTTGAAAGGCGATCGACGTTATCAAGAGATGGAAGATTTAGGAATTCTGACGCGACGGTAGAGTACACGTCCCTCTGCTCTTGCCCTTCTTGCAGCTTTCGTTGCTGTAGCTTTCTCAAAGCCAGTCGCTTAAACACCCGCGACTGCTTCAATCGCTCGTCGAGGTCGGAATTTTTCGTTAAATCCATGCGGGGTTCAGTTCACCTAGTGCCTTCGAGCCCATTTTTAAATTAATGCATGAACAATGGAAGAACCTCGTCTTCGTCAAGTGGAGTCTTCACTTCTTCTTGGTAACTTCCTTGAGGAAAGCTGCGTAACTTTCGGCGCTTAACAGCGCGTTCATATCCTCCTGCAAGTGTGAAGGCTTAACTATGACGATCCAGCCCGCCCCATACGGATCCTGATTCACTAACTCAGGCGACTGTACCAATTTCTCGTTGCGCTCCGCAATATCACCCGATACTGGAGAGTAAAGCTCTGAAACGGCCTTAACTGACTCCACTGTGCCAAATGCCGCGTTTTTCGACAAAATCTTACCCAACTGCGGCAGGTCGACATATACGACCTCATGAAGTGATTTTTGCGCATAGTCTGTTACTCCAACCCGGCATTGACCGTTTTCCACCATCATCCATTCATGCTCCTTTGTGTAATGGAGGCCATCGGGAACGTCATAATCGTCAACCTTCATCAGACAACCAGCCCAGCAACTAGACGAGAGGAAGCGATATTGTATTTAGCAATATTCACTGGCTGCTATACCTGTAATTGTCACGTCAAACTCCGCATGATGACCGATAATGTTGCACGAATTATCTCCCAATAATACGTTACTCGTACGCGGGCCGGCTTCCATCGTTCTTCTCGACGGACAAGCATCAATTTTGGGAGCAGCTATTCAATCGCATCAACGAACAACTGTCATGGATGAGAAACAGCTTCCGATAGAAACAGCGCAACATGCGAACTTGGAAATAGCTCTTGGAAAATCAGCTGAAATATTTGAGGTTCTAGGCAGCACGATTCCTCGCTCATGGGGCCTTGCGGCCGAAGCTCTCGCGGAAATGAACCAAGGAAAGGTTACGGTGATTGGGCCGACCGACGTCGGAAAGAGCACTCTGTGCGTCTACTTGGTTAACAGGTTGTTAGGGCAGAAACTGTCCATCGTAGATGCGGACGTGGGACAAGCGGACTTAGGGCCTCCAACTACGATAGCTAGAGCAGAGCCAAAGAACTCAATTACATCTCTGACGCAATTATTGCCAGATGCTCGAATCTTCATCGGGCACACAAGCCCCGGCCAAGTTAAGGGAAAGTTGATTGAGGGTATTCAAAGACTATCTGCTGGAGCCGAAGACTCGCTCACAATCATAAACACTGATGGTTGGATCGCGGATCCAGAGGCGATCCAGTATAAGATCAACCTTATTGCTCGAACCAAACCGGACCTGGTGATTGGACTAGGCTTCGGAAATGAACTTCAACCCATCTTGGCTGGGAGCCGCGCACAATCAATGACCGTCGAGCCGGCTAACGAAGTTTTATCCCGGTCCAAGAGCGACAGGCGGAAAATACGGGTTAACGGCTATCGTAGATTCCTAGATGGTGGAAATATGAGAACTTTCACTTTGCGAGAAGTGCAAGTATCTATTCCCGAAAGCCTCTCTTTCTTGACCAAATCAAAAGGCAGTGAATTGAGTAATCTCATCGTTGGTCTTCTAGACGAAAACCGATACCTGGTACAGATTGGTGTCCTACTCACCTTCGAACCTGGGACAGTAAGAGTCTACTGCAAGTCCGCTGAAGAAATCCGTACGATAGAACTAGGTTATCTCAAACTATCGACCAACGGTAACGAACTCGGATTCGTGGAACGGTAGATCGTCCGATAACGATTATCTTTAATCAAGCGTAGAATAGTTCCAGTGAACTCATTTAGAGTGGCACCTGTCTTGCACACGCTCGAAGATTACCGGATGAAGATACGTGAAACCGACAAGCAAATCCTGTCCCTAATCAAGGAACGCTTAGCGATTGGGGGCCAGATTGCCGACATCAAGCATGGCAAAGGCCTACCGACGATAGACCCCGAAGCCGAAAAGGCCACGATGGATAGCCTTACACAATTTGGAGCAGAACTCAGCCTGGATCGATCGTTCTCGAGACGCCTCGGCGAGCTGCTTATCGAGGAAACAGTTCGAGTTGAGGATACTGCTCAACCACAACGTTCGAAGGACCAGTTAATGAAGGAAATTTTCGAACTAACGCAGAAGCTCACATCCCAAGGCACTAAGGTCACTCGATTCGAGATCGGGGAACCAAACTTCCCCGCACCGCCGCAAGTAATACGCGGATTAAGTTCGACATTCCAAAAGAAGAGCATTATCGGCTACGGACCGGCTGCTGGACTACCCCAGTTAAGAGAAGCTCTTGCAGCCGAGCTGAACCAGCGACATAGAGCTAAGATCGACCCCGACCAAATCTTGATTACGCCTGGCGGTCGGTTCGGCATCTTCGCGACGATCACCAGTTTCGTTTCATCCTTGGAACGTGTAGTGATACCCCAACCACTCTGGCCTGCCTACGAAGAATGTGTGAATTTTGCCAAAGGCCGGGTGATTCCGGTGAACTCAAGTTTTGAAAACCACTGGGACATTGACCTAACTACTCTCGAGTCAGAGCTCAAGAAGGGGAGTAAGGTGTTGATTCTCAATAGCCCGTGCAACCCCACGGGAAGAATCATTGAGAAGGAGAAATTCGAACAAATCGTAGACCTGGCTGCGAAATACAATACCATGATCCTTTCGGATGAAGTCTACGATCGATATGTTCGTTCTCCCGCACCGAGCATCCTAGAAAGCAGTTGTGATAACTTCGTTTACATTAACAGCTTCTCCAAACAGTTTGGGATGACAGGTTGGAGAATAGCTTACCTGGTTACTACGAAATCAAACGCCTTGCGTATTCGACGAGTACTGCAGACAGCCATAACCTGCGTGCCGGAATTTATTCAGAACGCCGCCCTAGTCGCGATCAAACGCGCGAGAAGCGAGGCACAGCGGAACGTAAAGGCGATCATGAAGAAAGTAGACTTTACTTGCCGAGAGCTTGACAAGATCGACGTTTCATTCCACAGGCCAGATGGGGCTTTCTATGTTTTCCCCAAAGCCAACAAACCAAACTTCAACTCCGTGAAATTTGCGAAGCGACTCCTAGAGGAATATCACGTAAGCGTTACTCCTGGCCTATCGTTCGGTGACTACCCGGAATTCTTCCGGCTTGCTGTGTCATTACCGCGACCGCAAATTCCAAACGCGATCAAGGCCATCGGTAAGGCGATTGACACATGGCAATAGCAACTATCATTGGCGGGGCAGGGCGAATGGGGTCTTGGTTCGCAGATTTTCTCTCGGCAAATGGATACGAGATCATAATATGTGAAAGAAATGAACGCCTCGCACGAAGATCGGCCAAACGGAAAGGATTCACATTTATGAAGAACGAAATCGCCGCTGTCCAACTCTCTCGCCTAGTTGTTCTAGCTACCCCCACAAACGCAACCATACCAATCCTCAAGCGTATCGAGCCGCACATATCCCGCGGGACTCTCCTTGTAGAAATCTCCTCGGTGAAGGAACCTCTCAAGAGAACAATCACAACTCTAGCGAGGCGCGGGTTTCAGATTCTAAGCATTCATCCAATGTTTGGGCCTGGAACCGCGAAGAACTTAGCGGGTAAAACAATTATTGTCGCACATGAACCGCGGGCGAGTAAAGCTGCAAGGAATTTCCTATCACTCTTTAGAAAGAGGCGAGCCACTATAATTCCAAGTGATCTGGAGAGCCACGACCGGATTGTTGCTGCTACATTAGCCTTGCCACATTTCATGAATTTTGCATTCATCAAGACTCTGAAGGATACTGGTCTGACACCTAATCAAGCCCGAGAGATTGCTGGCACAACATTCAGACTTCAACTTCTTGTAGCAGAGGCACTCTACCACGAAAGACTTGAGAACGAAGTCTCGATCCTGACCGACAACAAATACTCAATGCAACTCTTCAAACAATTCGTCAAACAAACCAACACTATGCGAAACACGATTCACAGCAGAACCCGGAGTAATTTAATTCGCAGTCTAGAAGAAGGAGCAGCCTATGTTCGGAAGGACGCCCTGTTCGGTACGGCATACGACCGGTTTACCGCTGCAGTTGAAGCATCGGACGCCCGTTGAGCCCTTAGATACTCTTCTTGCCGATGGTTCGTGGAATCACTCCAGATCGAAGGCAATGGTCCGCCAAAACAATTGCCACTGAAGCTTCGACAACTGGAACGGCCTTCGGGACTATGCATGGGTCATGTCGACCAGTAACTTGAACCGTGGTGTCCCGCATCTCCTTCAGGTTCACAGTCTTCTGTTCCTTCGGAATCGACGAAGGTGGTTTGAACCCAACCCGTACAACGATAGGCATTCCGTTTGACAAACCACCCAGTATGCCACCAGCATTGTTTGTTAACGTAACCACCTTACCGTCCTTGACGGTGTAGGAATCGTTGTTCACCGAACCTTTTACTGTTGAGGCTTGAAATCCTAACCCCACCTCAAAGCCCTTGACCGCTGGGATACTGAACGCGATCTTAGCAAGGTCCGCGTCTAGGCTATCAAAGAAAGGTTCACCAATCCCAGGTGGGACCCCGTCCGCTATGCATTCGACTACACCACCGAGGCTATCGCCTTCATTCCGAGCGTTCAGAATTGTCTCCTGCATTTTCTGGGCAATATCTGAATCAGCGCAGCGAACAGAGTTCGCGTACGTGTTACGTTTTATTGCGTCAAGCGGTAGTTGTTTATCCAGTTTTATTGAATCAATCTGCACCGTGTGTGCAAAAACCTCTACACCAATTAAGTTCAAAAGTTTTTTCGCGATGGCACCCGCCATAACGATTGGAGCCGTTAGCCTCCCGCTAGCACGTCCCCCACCGCGTAGGTCGTTGAACCCTCCGTACTTGATTCTCGCTGGATAATCTGCGTGGCCTGGTCTAGCGAGGAGCGCTAATTTGTCGTAGTCTTGCGACCTAACATCCTTGTTTAGCGTAAGCATCGCGACCGGAGCACCTGTTGTATGCCCTTCGAATAATCCGGATAGAATCTGCACTTCATCGCGCTCACGTCGTGCAGATGTAACGCTCGGATCGGGTGGCATTCTCTTCAAGAGTTCCTCGTTAACGTCCTCTGGGCTAAGCTTGAGTCCAGCCGGGCAACCATCAACGACCGCAGCCACCCCCGGGCCATGGCTCTCTCCGAATACTGTCACTCGGAATTGCTTTCCAAACGAACTATCACTCAATTACGTTGACTCCCAAGGCTCGAATGTCATCGAAGTATGTTGGGTATGATTTATTCACACACTCCGCATTTCTGATCAAGATTGGGCCGCTTGCGTTAAGGGCTGCGATAGAAAGGGCCATAGCGATTCGATGGTCATCGTGAGAATCTACAGTGCCTCCGTGAAGGGATGCAGGCCCAGAGAGAAGCAAACCGCCATCTATCTCGCCAATTTCTGCCCCTAGCGCTCTAAGCTCAGACTTAATCACGGATAGCCTGTCAGACTCCTTGTAGCGCAACCTTCCGGCTCCAGTAATTTTCGTTTCTCCTTCGGCATAACAACCCAGTACCGCTATAATTGGCCCCAGATCTGGGCAATTAGTGATGTCCGCGTTCGCCGCCTTAAGCGCTCGTCCTTCCACTTGCAATGCATCGGAGGTGGAACGAGTCGTAACGCCCATACGACCTAATACCTCCAATAAGGCTGAATCAGGATCAGCGCGGTCGCGCGGGAGACCGACAATCTGAATTTTCGATCGAGTCACGGCGGCAGCGGCCATGAGGAATGCGGCTGACGAGTAGTCTCCTGGAATAGTGTGTTCGGTTGGGTTGTAGATTTGACCTGGCGTGACTTGGTAGAATGACATATCATCATTGATTTCCACAGTGATGCCGTGACGTTTCATTGTCTCAATTGTCATTGATACGTAGCCGCGTGATTCCAAGGGCGAAATGAGTTTCATCCTTAGCCCTTCTTCCATCAGTGGGCCGGCAAGAAGCAAACCTGAGATGAATTGAGAACTGATGTTGCCCGGTAACTGAACACTCCCCCCTTTCGCGCGCCCCGCCTTAACGTGGACCTCTGTTCCCCTGAAGCTGATATCTGCTCCCAGTTGCTTCATGCTTTCGATTAGGGGCTCAATGGGTCGTCCCATGAGCGTTTTGCTGCCCTTCAGCCAAATGTCTTTTCCTATGAGCGACGAAATGGGGATTGTAAAACGGAGAGTCACTCCAGACTCTCCGCATTCAATCATTCCTTGCGGTGCAGTGAGTTGCCCAGTACTCCAAACATGCCAGCTCTCTTGACCTCTCTCTAGTTTTGCTCCTAGAGCTGCAATAGCCGCTGCTGTTGCCTTCGTGTCGTCGCACGAGAGGGGGTTGTGTATTATTGTCGATCCGTTTGATAGTAGTCCTCCAAAGAGTGCACGGTGTGTAAGGGCCTTGGAAGGAGGTGCTCTTACCTCTCCCGAAAGAGCAGTGGTTGGGGCAATTGTGACATTCAAGCGGTAAGCCTCCTGGCCTTTGCTTTCTGGAAATTGATTGAAGTTTCAATGATCCGACCGTTCAGTCTGCGCCAAACTGCACGAACGCTCTCTCTGTCCGATTCTCGAACGATCGCAACGACCGCAGGCCCTTTTCCCGTCAACCCGGCTGCTACTGCGCCGGCTTTCAATGCGGCCAGAGTAGATGTCGTGTTATACCCAAATGCGTTTGAATATGCTAGTCCGTTGAGTGTCAATGAGTTCCAGTAGTTACCTCGTAATGCTTCTCTGTGGGCGACTCGAATTAATGGTCTGATTTCTTTCAGAGGTACGGGGTCGACATCGTGCGTGTATCTCTTCTGCTTTGGCACATGAACAAGAACTCGGAATCTATCCTGCGGCTTAAATCGCTTCAGAATTCTTCGCTTCAAATTGTCAGTTATCACGATCCCGCCCAGGTAGCATGCGCATGCATCATCAAATGCTCCTGTGAGTGTCACCCCTGCACGCAGGCTTGCTTCGACTCCAAGTTTGATTACTTCGATGGCGCTTGTTCTTCTTCCCAGCGCCTTCGCGCATGCGAGGGCGACAGCGTTGCTTGCAGCACTACTGCTCTTAAGGCCCACGGCAATTGGTATGTTCGATTGCGTTTCGACAATGGCTCCCAAACGTTTGTTATAGCCAAACCGACGGAAGACTTGCTTCGCTGTCGCCTCCGCTAACCCACCTTTCTCATCAGGATCGCTTAGGTTCCTTCCTGAGATCAACCCCCCATGACTTGTTAGGGTTACCTTGGCTTTGGTCCACAGTTTGATGCCTAGCGCCGCTCCCTTTCCAGTCGCCATGGCATTAACTATGGTTACCGCGCCGTAACTTACTGCCTCAGCTCCCCGAGCCATGGTCAATCGCCGGTGACTCGAGCAATTGACCGGCGCATCTCGGAAACGGGGGCTTTCTTTCCAGTCCAGATCGAGAATGAACACGCGCCTTGACTCACCAACATGTCAAGTCCATCAATCGTCCGAGCCCCCGCTATGACAGCATTCCGAAGCAACATGGTTCTGACGGGCCTGTACACGATGTCGAAAACACATTGATCCGACCGCAGCCATTTCTTAGGGACGGGAACGTTCTCATTCCCGACCATACCCATCGAGGACGCATTCAAGATTATGTCCGCACTCTCTACATGCCTCCGCACTGATTGGCTCGAAAGAGATACACAATTGACTTGGATTCCAAACTTCGTACGCAAGAGGCTCGCTAACCGTTGAGCTCTTGAAATTGTACGATTCACAAGTGTGATCTCACACCGGTGTCCAGCGAGAGCGTGAGCAATTGCTCGTGCTGCACCGCCTGCTCCAAAGAGTAGAATTGATTTACCGTCTGGTGAAACTCCAACTTCTTTCAGAGCATTTAGTGCTCCGGCTCCATCCGTGTTAAATCCAGTCAAGGTGCCCTCATCGGACTTCACAGTGTTTATCGATCCAATCTCAGCTGCCTTACTTTCAACTTCGTCGAGGTACCGAAGCATTGCAGTCTTGTGCGGAGTAGTGACATTGAACCCTCTTACCCCAAGAGATTTCAAACCTTGAATGGCGAACCGCAGCCCCGCACTCTCCACTCGAAACGGAACGTAGACCGCGTTCAAACCGATCGACCGAAAGGCGGCGTTTTGGATCGTGGGGCTCATCGAGTGGTCAATCGGATCGCCGATGAGAGCATATACCATACTTTTTCCAGAGACGTTTTGTTCATTGAATTCCAAGGGCTTGCCAAACCATCCGCAGTGTGTCTACGCTCAATTGGCCATCGGCGGTTTTCGATTCCTCAGAAATTGCCGCGAAGGTGAATTCCGCACCGAACCATGGCGATAGAATTCTCGATGGTATGCCGTGCGGTCCCATCGCGAACGAGACTATCCTTGTATTGGGTGATTCGTCTTGAACGAAACCGAGAATGGTCAGGTTGTCGCTCGGTTTGATCGCCGTGGTTACAACCTTACAAAGGTCACCCCCAGCTTTCTTCTCCGCTTGTAAAATCTTTCTCAAGTCTTCGGAAGAAGGCGTGCGAGAATGGTCATGAAACGATACGATTACCTCGCTCCCGTGGGACTTCAGTTTTTTCACTATGTGATTGGATGAGACGGCGGAGAGTTCGATGTCCACTAGGTCGAACCCAGCAGCAGCAGCATGTGATAGAAGTTCTGATGTAGCAATAGAGCCACGATCCGATTTATCGGTAGCGATGACAGGGAAGGACTTCGTGTCCACAATCTCTTCAAGGAGTCTAGGTTCCTGTAGTTTGTCGAGTCGAAATTCAACGAGGTCGGGTTTCTTGGATGAAATCTGTTCGATCAGTTTAGCGACATTCGCTTTGTCATCTATCATGATGGACAGGCATACTTTGCACTTCAGCGCTCGATCACCATTTCAGCCGCTACCAAGGTGCCGAAGTGCCGGCCGCCTTCCTCGACTCTCAGCAGAACCTCATCGCCCGTCTTTAGTTCGGAGACGGGGGTCGAGGTAGCGGTTGATACCAGCCGAACTGTCTCTGCGTTCTGAAGTATTAACGAAAAAGTGTGATTGTTGGCTTCGGTTACAACGAGTACCATGGGCCTGCGTTCTATTTTCACGCGTCCAACATGCCCTGTTCTCGTCGCTCCTGCGCGACTTACGATTAAGATTTCTTCTCCCGCCTTCATTTCAGCAAGGTAACGAGTCTTCAACCCAGGCGCGAGAACATAGGAGGAAACAGGTCCAGCATTCACGCGAAAAGGCCTAGGTTCAATATGCGGATTCCCATGAACCTCGGCCTCAACCAAGAACAACCCTGACGATTGTGAACCAACGAGCATTCCTTCCCCTGGTTCCAGTAGCTCGCATGTATCGATACAGACCCTAGCCCCTGGGCCAATTTGCCTGACGCCAACGACCTTTCCCCCCACCAGGGAAACATTATTGCCCTGGGTGTCAAATTTGTCCACCCCTTCAAGGTCTGTTGGTGAAGCGGCTGTAAGGACGACACCATCCACGCCTAGTTCCAGTGTCTGCAATGCGATTTGAGCTTCGGTCTTGCTGGCCACGTCAGCGAGGAGGGTGATCTTGTTCCTAGTCCTCGCGATGAGGTTTTCGAGCGGGATGACCTTCCAGTTCGGACACTTGACGAGCACATATCGTATCCCAGTTTCTGCTAGCTGTAGAACTCTCTCTTCGTCTGACCTATCTTTTACGACGACCTCCACTGCGGCGTTCTTGGGAACTGTGTTGCCCATTTCATTTCGAGTTGAGAGAATTCTGATATCAGAGTGTTCCTCGGTTGAGGCGGTTTTCAGTTTCAGGCCACTTGCGAGCGGTAAATCTTCGGGAGAAAGCACTGCTACGTTGAAGTGTCCTTCGGCTATTTTGAGCAGTTCCTTCTTTTTAGCCTGCGGTATGTTGGGATCTAGTCGAAGCCAGAGTTCTTTCATTAAGACTCCTCGAGTAGTCTTGAGGCGTCCTTTGCGGTTGCATGCTCGTGAACAATTGCGGCGAGGGCTCTACTCATTGCTTGTGGTTTATCATGTTGAAAGACGTTTCTGCCAAACGAGAGCCCGGCCGCGCCGGCCTTCATCGAGCTCTCACCCAGTTCTAGAACATCCAGGTCAGTCTTCATTCTTGGCCCGCCAGCTACGACAACGGGGACAGAGCAACTCTGTACCACCCGTCGAAAACTGTTGGTGTCTCCTGTGTAAACGGTTTTGACTACGTCGGCCCCAAGTTCTGCTCCGATCCTCGCCGCATGTGACACAACTTCGTATTCATTCTCATCCTTTATGTTCGGGCCGCGTGGGTACATCATTGCAAGTAAGGGAACTCCGAAGGAATCGCACTGTTCTGAGAGGCTACCGAGAAACTCAAGCATCTTGTGCTCCTCTTCACAACCTACATTGATGTGCGCTGAAACTGCGTCGGCCCCGAGTCTAACTGCTTCTTCGAGAGTGCACACTCCAACTTTCAAATTGGGTTTGCCACCAAGTTTGGTGGAGGCTGAGACGTGAACTATTAATCCCGAGCCGCGTGTGTCCACATGTTTCGCTATGCCTTTGTGCACCAACACAGCGTCCGCCCCGCCGCTCACTACACGTCTTACGGTTTCCTGCATGTTTTCCAATCCTCGGACAGGGCCAAGCGTGATGCCGTGGTCCATGGCAATTATGAAAGTCTTCGAATCATCTCTCATAATTCTTCGTAACCTTCTAGTCTTCCCGGATTCCATAATTCGATCACTCTCAGATGTATCCTTGTGATTTCATCGACTCTGCTATTAACAGAGCGCAACCTGCTGCTCCTCGGATTGTATTGTGCTCCAAGGCTACATACTTGGCGCCTGAGAAGACAGGGTCGCTGCGAACCCTCCCGACGACCACGGACATGCCGTGCCCTTCGTTTCTATCGAAACGTGGCTGAGGCCGATCTTGCTCCGACCTTACAACTAGGGGGCGTTCTGGGGCTGTTGGGAGCCTTAGTTTCTGCGGCTCCGCCGTGAACACCTCCATACAGTGTTCCACTTGTGCAGGCGTCGCGGGTTTCTCCGTTTGAACGAAGACGGCTTCGGTGTGTCCGTCAAGTACTGAAACACGATGACAACTCGCGGACACTACGAATTCAGCCGAACGCCCAACCTGACCCAATATCTTTGCGGTCTCTCGCTGCACTTTGTCTTCTTCTCCGTTAATGTATGGGATTATGTTGTCGATTATGTCTAAGGAAGATATCCCGGGGTATCCTGCCCCAGAAGCTGCCTGCATAGAGGACATAACGACACTTCTTAATCCAAACGCGTCGCAGATGGGTTTGAGGGATAGGGTTAGCACTGCCGTCGTGCAATTGGGGTTGGTTACGATCGAGCCGTCCCATTTTCGTTTTCGTCGTTGTTCATCGATCAGTGAGAGGTGAGTGAAGTTGGCCTCGGGATTCATCAATGGAACATCTGAGTCCATTCTGTGCGAGGAGGCGTTGCTAACTACTGCGAAACCTTGCCTTGCGAAGTCTTCTTCGATTCCTTGCGCCTGTTCGGCCGGTAGGGCGGAAAAAACAACGTCCGCATCTACGGCTCGGGGTTCCGAGGGTTGTACCGTAAGCTCTGCAACTTCCTTCTTCAGTGGCGTCTCCATTCTCCAGTTCACCGATTCTCCATATTCGACCCCCGAACTCCTTTCGGAGCCAGTTAAGGTGGCGATCTCGAACCACTCATGATCATTCAACAACTGTACGAACCGTTGCCCTACCAAACCTGTTGCCCCGAGAATTGCAGCCTTCATTACAATTCCCCCTTGGCAACCTGCTTCATCAAATGCAGGACCAACTCCTCGTCATCCCAGGCAACAAATACGAGGACGCTAGAAGCAGACGTAATCACACCGTAGATGTTGATTTGGTTCTCACGCAAAATGAACGAAATTCTATCGATTATCCCAGGAGAATCCTCTGGACCTAGCGATACGCTACGCGAAAAATTAGTTCGGGTAGAGTTTAGTGGGGGCAAGCCAGTAGTGATCACCGTAAATGTGACCACCGAAGTTACAACCTCTCAATTGCCTCATTCCTCGCCTGTCATTAGTTTCGTGCATCACGGCTCAGTCTCTTAAAAGAATAGCTCAACAAATCAGCATAATGCAACATCGAACACTCATCTACACGCCCATGTACAAGCGTTCAGCTAGAAAACTGGGAAGACCACTGCGAAGAATTCTATTTGCTACAGGCTCTACGTTGTACTCAACCCTCTGAACCTCGAACTTAACATCTGCTTGGGAAAGGGTGAGTAGAGCGAAACTTGCTCTACGGTCGCCATCTCTAGGTTGGCCCACGCTCCCGGGGTTTGCCAGAACACCATCTTTGAATCTGTACAGCATGGGCATGTGAGTATGTCCGAGCAGGACAAAACTTGCCGAAGCAGCCTGCACTAAACTACGTCCAACACCGTCAGATATGCCCGGAAAGACATACTCATTCAAAGGGTCGCGGGGACTGCCGTGAAAGAGTGCGAACGTGCACCCTTCACGCTCTATCCTTGCGGATGGTTTCAGGGCGGCAAGGTAATCATGACTCACCCTGTCTAACTTCTGCCTCGTCCATTCAACAGCTGTCGCAGCATTAGCCGAGAATCCTTGCACGTCGCCACTGACTACTGCATAGTCGTGGTTGCCCATAAGGGTGACCGACGGCCGAAGTTCCATAAGCCTTGCAACTACTTCGTTTGGCTGAGGCCCATATCCGACAATATCGCCGAGGCAGAATAGCGCATCGTGTTTCGGGAGTTTATCGATTACAGCCTCAAAAGCAGTTAAGTTGGAGTGTATGTCGGAAATGACGGCGATTATCATTAGCGGTTCTACGAAGTGAATTGGTTTCCTTGGAAAAGGCTTGATGGTGAAGCTAGAAATCCTGGTTCATTTGCTGTATATAGGAAAGGTCTTCCCCACAATACGGGCACGACTTGAATTTGCTGTCCACTCTCTTCCCACATTCGGGGCACTCTACTTTGAGCGGATATCGACAGAAGGGGCATAGTGCGAAATCATCCGAAACCTTGTGGCCACACTCCTTACACATTTGTTCCCCGCTCGCCTCTTCCTCCGGTTTCGGTTGCAACGGGCTCTGAATAATTACGGAAGGCGGTTGCATGACGCCTGATGGGGAACCTTTGATTATGTTCTCTCTTAGAACTCTGTGAAGCTGGTAAGCATCTGCCTTCGTGAGGCTCCCGATCCTTATGTTCTGAACGCCCGAGCGCATGAGAATTTCGACGCTTGCTCTCCGTACGCCACGGTCCAGTCTGATGTTGACCATGTTCGAGTATGGGTAATCTACGAAGCTCTTCTTGAGTCCCAGGCCGCCGGATTTGCGAATGATGATTCTTTGGTCGCTCACTATTACCGTCTCGCTTCCCCTGAGAACCCAAATGACTTTCTCATCGTAATTGACGAGGTGCCTCATGTCATCTGGTACGGGGAGCGATGCCAAATCATGAGCCCTCAGGCAACGCTTAGGTTCTGAATAGCTTTGATGATAAGATGTATTGCTTCGCAGCATCAAAAAAGCCTGTGGGACCTCTATGGAAAAGGACCCAGACATAGCAATTTCAGGGGTTTTTCGTCGCTCTAGTTAAGTAGCCTATACCTGCGGAATATGTGATGATGCTCAATGGAAATGACTGAAACAACACTGAAAGTCGGAACTAGAACCTTCAGAGCAAATTACAGTCAATTGGAGAATGCTATAGTAGCTTTCCTGTTCGAGGATCGTATTCGCCTCGGAACGGTTGCGATCGCCATGCCTGGTCTCCGCGAAGTTGCTGTGGGGCGGTCTTCCGTATTGGTGGGGGGAAAGTACCTAATGACCAGTAGAGCTCTAGCGGAGAAACTTGCTGGAAAGAGCGGGCGGATCGCATTAGTTTCTTTATTCACCGAACTCGATGAAGCGGAGGCTCTAAGGGTTTACACTAAATTGCTCGATCAGGTTCAATTGGCTCAACCTTCCGACGAGAAGATTGGGCCGCTCAATTCTTCAATACGACAAGACCTTTGAGAGAGGCGATTCGCCGAGGACCTGTGCTGCGGCGTCGCTGACTTGCTCTCGATACTGATCATTTGTGTACACTCGTATTATGTTCATGAAAACTTGAAGATCATCCACGACTCTTGATAATTTCGCTATCTTCTCTGGGGTCTTCTCGCCAGAACGGTTCCGCGAGAACATTGGTATGTCTATTGGGCCAATGTCCATTGCGTAGTGATAGGGCACTGAGGGTAGTGAGGGTACGTCGATCACAACGCTGGATATTGGAACTTTTGCTTTCGAGGCGATTTCTTCCTCAAGCTTGAGACGCACATTTTCGTTTGTAAAGACGCTCGATACGAGCTCATCTCTGGCGTAGAAAGTTCTCTCATATGCGCATTTGAGGAGTCTTCTCGAGGAGATTTCCTTTATGATTTCGCGCGAGAGTTTGTTCAGGCAGAGTTTCGACCAAACCGTATAGTCATCCCATTCCAAGTATTCATCTGGAGTCTTCGCTTGCAGTATCGCCAGATCGTCTTTAGCCGCTTCCAAAGCTTTGACGAGCATCATTTGGACGGCTCTGCATGCCCTGTGAAAATAAATCGTTTTGAAAGATTCAAGACGAGCAATGATTAGGCTTTCGAGAGTGGGTAGAGCAGTTATGTCAACTGCCAAGTTGCCATTGAGGACGTCCATCGTGTAGATGAGACGGAAAACGTCAACTGACCCGTAGCCAGCACCAGTATGATAAGAATCGCGCACGACGAAATCCATCTTATCGACATCAAACGAGCTGCTGATTATTTGCCCGAGAAACGGCTTGTCAGAGTTTGATGGTTTCCCGACTGCTAATCCGCTCAACTCTTTCGCGTCAATACCTTGGTCGTTAATGACATCTCCTAGAGTTGAGTCTGCAATAATCCACTTTGACATGTCCTCATGATTTCGACCCATGTACTTCAACAGTAACGGTTCGAAAAGATGAGAGAAGGGCGCGTGTCCGACGTCATGAAGCAATGCAGCTAATCTGATTTTTTGCCTCTCCTCGATCGTCAGATGAACGGGCAGATTCTCGGACACGACACCTGCGAGATACATTGTACCCAAAACATGTTCGAACCTAGTGTGGTTTGCCGCTGGATAGACGAACTCTGCCCCTGCAAGTTGTCGAATTCTACGTAGCCGCTGGACTGCTAGAGTGTCGATAACATTCCGTTCGATTTCTGTAAGACGGATGTATCCGTATAGGGGATCCTTGATGAAGCCCCAAAAGGCCTGTTCATTCAAGCTGAGCTCACGCATCATCCTCGAATTACGGCTGAAACATAGTCGACACACCTATACAAGCTACATGCAGCGGTCGCAAATCGACAAACACTATTAGGGCGATGGAATTTTGAGGGTTAGGTAATTGAATTGAAGTTCGGTTTTCAGCACCCCAATTTTACCAACGACGGCCAAGGCCCCGCTATCGTGGACTCATTGAGAAGCCTTGTGACACGTGGAGAGAATTTAGGGTTTGATTCGTTTTGGGTAATGGATCACTTTCACCAAATCCCCTACGTGGGCCAACCCCAAGAACCCATGCTTGAAGGATGGACAACTCAAGCCGTAGTCGCTGGCTTCACCTCAAAGATTAAGCTTGGAACTCTAGTAACCGGGAATGTGTACCGACACCCGTCTGTCCTAGCCAAGATCGGCGCCACTCTCGATGTACTAAGTAAAGGCAGACTCTTCATGGGCATCGGGGCTGCTTGGAATGAAGATGAAGCTTCAGCTTATGGGATACCGTTCCCAAACCTGAAAGAGCGTATGCGTCGGCTTGAAGAAGCTGTACAAGTCATTAGGGCAATGTGGACTGAGGATCGAGCAAGCTTCGAAGGAAGATTCTACCAAATCAAGAACGCCTACTGCAACCCGAAACCGATTCAAAAACCGTATCCACCGATAATGGTCGGCGGAAGTGGTGAACGTGAAACATTGAAGATTGTAGCTAAGTATGCTGACGCCTGCAACATTTTCGGTTCAACTGACACGGTGAAAAGGAAACTGAAAATCCTACAGGACCACTGCAAGGCCGTTGGGCGAGATTACGACTCGGTTGTGAAAACAAGGCTAGGTCGTGTAATGATTGACAAGGATAAGGAGGCAGTCCAGGCGAGAGTCACGAAGGCTATGAAAGGTGTTCCCGAAGAAAGGGTCAGGGAATCCCTGATCTTCGGAACTCCAGAGGAAATCAACCGTCAGGTGGAGAATTTCAGAGACGCGGGAATCGAATACTTCATCGTGAACCTCGAACCTCAGCATGAACTCGAGGCGCTAGAACTCTTCGGAAGAGAAATAGTCCAGAAGTTCTAACCCTTCAAATCTCAGATGATATCTAGAAAACGATCGACTTGACCCCAAACCAACCGCCGCACAGTTACAGAATCATTTTCTCCGTCAACGACATTCCAACCATTCTTCCTCGCTAGTCGCAGGTACGTCCTCCTCACCCTCCTGAGGTAGGTAAGATCGCCCTCGTGAAGATCACGTTCTTGGCTCTTACGTATGAATGATGTTCGCGGCGTTACATCCAACACGACCACCACATCAGGCTTCGGCAATCCTTCCTCTAGCGAATTGAGCCAAGCCGGGGGCAGGCCATGCGCGACCCCATACGCCAAGTTTGAAGGGCTGTAGCGATTTACGATAACAACCCCGCCACGCTCGATTCTATGAGCCAGTTCCCCCGCCAATTCCCATTTGTTCGCCGCGTAGAGAAGATGGACTGAATGCAGGTCGAACTGAATTTTCCCTGCCAAGTAAGCCTTCAACTGCCTGCCTAGCGGAGTTGTGTAATCTGGAAAGCTCCATACGGATACGGGCAGACCAAGATTTCGAATTTTCTTAGCGAGGAGACTGGCCTGCGTCCTCTTCCCGGCTTGGTCGATTCCCTCGATGGCGATGAGCAAGCCGCGTTTCTTGCGCAATGGTCTCTGACGCTCATTCATTGTTTCATTCATTTCCAAATAAAGGTAAACGGCTTAACCCACTCACGCTCAGGACGAACTTCTATGCGCCACTACTATTGAAGACATTGTCGAGTAATTGGGCAGATCTCCTCACAATGATTGATAAATGACCTTCCATTCTCACGTCTCCGACAAGACAAATGCCACGTACAACTACCATAACGAAAGTGATCGGGCGAGAGATTCTGGACTCTCGTGGAAACCCTACCGTCGAAGCAATCGCTTCAACCCGCGGCGTAACTGTCACCGCAGCTGTACCATCTGGCGCATCAACCGGCACACACGAGGCCCTTGAACTCCGCGATCGAAATTCAAAACGTTACGACGGATTGGGAGTGTTAAGGGCTGTCAAGAACATTGACGATGTGATTGGGCCAAAGCTGAGAAACGTCGACCCAAGCCAACAATCAAAGATAGATGAGCTCATGATCAAGCTCGACGGTACGCCTAACAAGTCGCGCCTCGGAGCAAACGCGATATTAGCAGTATCCCTAGCCTTGGCGAAGCTATCAGCTCAATTGGAAGGCGTTTCCCTCTTCAATTATCTGAGTAAAGGTAGGGGGCGAACGCTTCCCGTTCCCGTAATGAATGTCATAAACGGAGGAAAACACGCTGGCACTGCCTTGAAGATGCAAGAGTTCATGATCATCCCGACCGGAGCGAAGAGCTTCAGTGAATCACTCAGGATAGGAGTCGAAATCTACCACGCACTCAAGAGAGTGATTCTGGCAAAGCATGGAAAGTCAGCCATCAATGTAGGGGACGAAGGAGGCTTCGCCCCTCCACTCAGCAAAACTACCGAGGCGCTTGAGCTTATTCTCCAAGCGATATCTGAAGCAGGATATTCAGCAGGCAATGACGCGTTCCTAGGAGTCGACGCTGCTTCCTCCGAATTCTACGAAAACGGCACATACCAACTTGACGGCGAGATCAAGTCTCCAGAAGAGCTCATGCAGTTCTACATTCGACTAACCCAAGACTTTCCAATCTTATACCTCGAAGACCCGTTCGAGCAAGAAGACTTCGACCACACCGCGCAACTGACTAGGACGATAGGGGGCAAAGTCGAAATCGTGGGGGACGATATCTTCGTAACCAACGCCTCCAGGTTAAAGAGGGGAATCAGTGTTGGAGCTGCCAATGCGCTGCTCATGAAAGTGAACCAAATTGGATCACTGACAGAGGCTTTTGAGGCGGCGAAACTTGCGTTAAGAAGCGGATATCGAGTAGTCACCAGCCACCGGTCTGGGGAAACCGAGGATGCCACCATATCGGATTTAGCGGTTGCATTGAACTGCGGCCAAATAAAAACGGGGGCTCCCTGCAGGGGCGAACGCACAGCCAAATACAACCGTCTGCTTCGCATAGAGGAAGAATTGGGTTCTACAGCAACTTTTCCCGGGATTGCCGCGTTTGGGGTCTAGGATGCAAATGATGCTCGCATAAGTGTCCAACAACTACGATGCCGAGGAACATTTCTACGACGGATCCTGTGATATATCCACCTAATGTTGGGGATGCGTAGCTAGCGTAGACCATCTAGAGTAAGTAAGCGAATGTCCAAGGTGCAGAGGTAAGTGCCCAACTGAAAGGTTAGTTGATACAAGCCCTGACATCGGTTGATCCTGACGACAAGCTGCCCCCTGTATATTCTGGCAGCTTTTTTGGCTTAGGCAGCGAACTGGGATTGCATTTTTGTTAGTGTTAACCGCGCCCCCAGGACGTAAGAGCTTAATATCAAATCCAAGGTGAAAGGCGCATGGCCAACACTAGGATTTTCTTCACTTCGGACGTGCACGGATCAGACGTTTGTTTCATGAAGTTCTTGAATTCAGCCAAGTTCTATCAGGCAAACGTTCTGATTTTGGGTGGCGACGTCACTGGGAAAATGATTGTTCCGTTGGTGGAACAAGGAGATGGAAGTGCGGTCGCCGATTTTCTTGGGATTCGCGAAGAAGTTAAGACCGCAGAGGAAAGACAGGTCCTAGAGAAGAGAATTAGAAACAGTGGGTACTACCCGTATTCGACGACTACCGACGAATTCGAAAAGCTTCAGGCCGACAAGAACCTGGTCGACCAACTCTTTTCGAAAGTGATGGCGGCTGGAGTTAAGAGATGGGTCGATATTGCCGACCAACGCCTCAAGGGAACGAACGTCAAATGCTACATCAGCCCTGGAAACGATGACCGCTTCGACATCGACGAAGTGCTCCAAGCCTCAACTGGAATCCTCTACCCAGAGGACGAAGTTGTCTCAATCGATGACCACCACGAAATGATTACGAGCGGATGGGCAAACACAACTCCTTGGAACAGCCCCAGGGAGGTGCCAGAAGAAGAGTTGGTCAAGAAATTCCAACCAATGATAGACAAGGTTCAAAATATGGAGACTGCAATCTTCAATTTACATGTCCCTCCATACGAGACTCCAATAGATTTAGCGCCGGAGCTTGACGCAAACCTCAAACCCGTCATCAAAGGCGGGGCAATGAGCATGATCCACGTCGGAAGCAAAACCGTAAGGCAACTGATAGAGCAATATAAGCCAATGCTCGGAATTCATGGCCACATTCATGAATCGCGTGGCTTCGTGAAAATAGGACGAACGCTATGCATCAACCCCGGAAGCGAATATGGGGAGGGAATCCTTCGAGGCGCAATCATCAACCTCGACCAGAAATCCGTCAAGAACTACATGCTCACACAAGGCTAACCGAAATCTACAACCAGTTTTGGAATAGAGACTACGCCACAATTTATCGTGCCGAAGGCAGGAGAGATTCGGGCTCAGTATATTGTATGGACGGCAACCACAATTCGAATTTGACGCTTACATGACCTTCTCCGTGCGAACTGCACCAAGGTTGACTAGTGCAGGGGGTTTCGGAGCCGACTACCAAAGCGCAAGATCTAGACTTTATCGATTCGAGTATGCTGCAGCCACGGTGGCGATACTCGCTTATCTGGTCTACAGATAGCTGTATTTGGGAAGAATCGACTGGCCTTGACAGCGTTCTGGGCAGTCTTTCCGGACTTGGTTGTATTCATACCAATCGGGCTTTTGTCGAAGAGACGGGAGTGGTCGGCTTCGGGAACGCCGCTAACCCCAGCATTTTGCCAACTGTGTCTCTGTTAGAGGCTATACACTTAATTGGTTTATCCAAATCGAATAATGGGTACACCATGGTGACTTAATGCCTGAAAAGGCAAAGGTCTCAGACATCGAGGATGGTTTTGCGACCAAACATCGGTTTGAAAATACTAGTGGACACACTAAGAAGCGGAAAATCAAGTCAGACCATACGATCCCTCCGCGACCAATGAAGCATATTTTGAGCAGCTTCACACTTTCCAATCCCACCAGCATACGAGCCATCAAAGACTATGTAGAATCCCAAACCGATGACGAAACAGTTCAGCATGCAGAGAAAGTAAAATCGGAGCATCTCTTTGACCGTGATCATGACTGCTGGGACGTGCACACCGACCGAGATCGATATTGGGTAATCACGTCGCCGTCCAATTTGTATTCCCAAAGATATTTCCCGAGTCTTGACTTCACCTTATCCTTTCATATTGGTGTGACTTCTCGCATAATGGCTCTCCAGAGAGGTGCTCCTAATGAAACTCAAAAGTCGAGGCTGAACCCTGTTTGGCGGAGATGGGAAGAAGCTGCTGCTTCCTACGACACGGCAGAGGAGGCTGAAGATTTTCAAGCTGTAGGGATGAAATGCCGCGAATGCTTGATTGAACTTATCCGCTCACTCTCAAGAGCGGAAATGATTCCCAAGGGAGAAGAAGAGCCCAAGCGCTCCGATGTGATCGGATGGTCTGAACTTATTGCAAATTCCATAGCTTCTGGGAGCAGCAATGACAACATTCGAAGTTACCTGAAAGTGATTGCAAAGTCAACATGGCAACTGGACAACTGGCTGACTCATACCAACGGCGCGACACGGTCCGATGCTACTTTCGCTCTTGATGCTACGCATAACACAGTCGCAGCTTTCGGAACTGTAGTGATACGATATGAGAGCGGGAGTCCCGAACGCTGCCCAAAATGTGGTTCCTACGCGATTGGAGTAGGCTACAATGCAGACTTGGTGCCGCGTCCGTATGTTTCAGAGTGTGAGAAGTGCGGCTGGCAAAGCCAGGAGACGAGATGATTTGTGGCAAAACTGAGGGAGAAGGCTACAATCGAACATTCTGCCCGGCATCGTAAGTGGCATCAAGCACAATTTTGCGGTAGCGGCCTGTGAGAAGTGGCGGACAGTTAGCATGAAGCTGACGGGCGACTAAGTCGCAGGGCTGAACCTACGCCTTCAACAGCTTGGCTTTAAGACGATGGGCGACTACACGCGAGCCCTCACAGACGGCGTTGTGGGCAACGAGCAGCTGGTGGGCACATTCGCTGAAAAAATCCCAGACAGGATTGTTGTCAAAATGACAACCAACCTGCCCCAGCAACGGTTGCAGCCCCAGGCTATGAAGACAATGCGGTCCCCGGGATTTCCGCCCAGGCTACTGGTGACTTACTCAACTGGCTTCTCTCGTTTCGAATTGCTTCATAAAATGTAGGGTCGCCGGGAATTCGAATCACGAGGCTTTCTGACAATGACTCACTGCGCCTTCCAAGATGTTATTGTAGGTGAGCAGCTAGTGGAGTGAGAGGTGACGTAATTGGATGCGTATGATGCAGTCGTAACAAAACTCGATGTGGATGAGTTCACTTCGAAAAGTGTCCCATCCGATGCTAAGCTCAAGATTTTGGAGGCGGCACGGCTCTCAGGAAGTGGGATGAATGCGCAACACTGGCGGTTCGTATTGGTTCAGGGGCGCGATCGCCTCAAGACACTTGCGAGTGATAGCACAACCGGAAAGTGGGTTGAAGGCGCTGACTTCGCCGTGATCGTTTTAACTAATCCTAAGTACGGGTTTCATTTGATCGACGCAGGCCGAGCTTTGACGAGTATGCAGATAGCGGCTTGGAATTTTGGCGTAGCTTCCAGAATCTTCACAGGCGTCAATCGAGAGGCGTTTGAGAAGGATTTCGGTATCCCAAAGGACTTGAGTCCTAGCGTTATCGTTGGCTTCGGTTATCCAACAAGAAAGATATCTGGAAAGAAGAAGCGAAGCCCGCTCAGCGAGGTAGCCTTCCTTGACCGTTTCGGCAAACCTTTGACTCGAGAACAATTGTAGGTTAAAGAAATCACAGGTCGCAAAAAGTGTTAACAGAACTGGAATCCAACGTACGAATGTAGGGATTACTATGCCTTTGACAAAGTCCGAGTTGATCGCACTTCTAAGCGAACCCAGAATGGCCCATCTCGCCACATCCTCCTCGAAGGGAAAGCCTCGAGTAAGCCCAATTTGGTATGTATACGACCAAGGCTGCTTCTACTTCACTACACGGCTCGGACGAATCAAGAGTAAACACATCCAACAGAATCCCAACATCGCCCTAAGCGTAGCCACGGACGAACGACCCTACAGGGCAATTTGCGCGTTCGGAAAGGCTCAACTTGTTCAAAAGGACCGGGACAAATGGTTGGAGAGGATCTCCATCCGATATGGTGAGGAAGAAGGAAGAAGTTGGTTAAGCGACGCTGTGAAGCAAGACGGGAGGGTCGTTTTCAAACTTCAGCCAGATCGAGTACTCTCTTGGCATTACGGACGCGACGACGCTGAGCTTCAAGAGAAGGGTGAGTCAATGGTCACGCAAACTTTGTAGCAGACTTACGCTGCTGTTGATTTTCTAAACTTTCTTCTTCTAGTCTCCGTCAATCTTTCCCGTGTAATCTTGAGATGGCCTTCGTACAGCCTGATTTTTCTTTCGAAGAAATCGGCCGCTTCCCTGCAAGCCGTTTCCTGGCTTAAGGCGTACTTGGCAAGGAAAGGAATTAGGAGCCCGTATGCTTGTTCCCTAATCATCGGTTCAGGTTGACCGCTCTTGGCGCTTTCATCAACTGCTAAGGAAAGCGCGTTCTTCAAACTCTGTAATTGAACGTCTTCGACTGGAGTTCTAGGCTCCGAGGGGGTTTTCTTAAATGTGAAGACAAAATCGCCGACGAAAGCTCCAATCTGCATGGCGTGAAAGGTAGTCATGTAAGGTCTAATTGGTGCTTGGTACTGTACACCGTTGGAAGGAAGGACGAATCCTGACCTCACCGCAGCTGTGATGAAGCTTGCTACCACGCGAAAGTCCTTACTGTTGAACGTTGAAACGAAACTTCCATCCGGCTTCAACACCCGATGACATTCATCGAAGATCCCTTTCAAGAGCCTTTGATAGTCTGCGAGGGATTTTCCTTGCGTTTTATTGATTATGACTTCATCTTTCTTTTCGATTAGCTTGCCATCGTTCATCCAGATGTACCAGAAGTCTGAAAGTTCGGCATAGTTGACGTTTCCTCCGTAAGGCGGGTCTGTGATCACGGTATCCACTGCATTATCCGGGATCGGAAGATCGGCGCTGTTTCGAGTTAAGACGAGACACGTTGCGTCTCCGTTTTCGAGTTCGTTGAACTCGTGTGCGAACCTCGAGAGGTTTCCAATGTGATCGTTGCTGTAGCTCTTCCCTCTGTGAACTGCATTGAATCGACGTTTGAAGATATTCCACACATTGAGTTCTAGGCTCTTCGGATAGATCCAGTACGCATGCATCGCCCACCCCTCAACGATCGTGCCTCTGAGGTGCGACTGGCGACTGGCCCATTTCAGGGAACTGCTGAACGCAAATGAGAGCAGATCCGTCGCTGAGGTGCTCGCGAGCTTCGAAATTTCTTTGCGGAGAATCGAGAGGGCCAGAAGATTTCTCTTTGTAAAAAGCTGATCGAAGCTTAGGAGTTTCCGTGACAGAAGATAATCTGTCTTAACCCCCTTAGGAATGCGGGTTAAGGGAAACCATAGATTGCGTTCTTTCACGACGCTCTCGAAGCTTCGCTCAATGCGCGCTACTACGCGGTAGTCACCTTCGGTGGCGGCTTTTTCAAATGAGCCACAGGTGGGGCATTCGCATTTGATGCGCAGGATACGCTTGGTTTTCTCATCCCACTCTAGCCAATCTGCGACGGCCTCTGATCGGCATTTGTTACAGTGTGTTCGGTAGAGTGAAGAAAGTTCGTTTCCAACTCGATCGGTTAGTTGAGTGAACAAGGAACGTAATTCAGCAAGATCGGCGCTGGCACACTCCATTGACGTTACGTAAGCAGCAATCGGGTTAACGTCAACACCGACCGCCTTCCTGTGCAGTTTTAGGGCTTCCACGACGGTCACCCCTCCGCCGCAAAATGGGTCCAGCACGATGTCCCCTGGCGATGAGTAATGGGATATAAGATCTGAGAAGACGTTCCACGGCCGTCTGGCGAAATATTTGTGCATTCTGTAGACTGGAGTATGGGGCTTAGCTTCCAACGTTTTCGAGTACACCGCTGCCAATGTGGTCGAATCTTCCCTGCGCCTGTTTCTTATATCGGCGTGAGCCGTAAGCTCTAGACGTGGATCATCGATGATTAAGAAAGCTCTCTTTCGGGAGGGTCACGTGCCGAAAGGCGGGACATGCATTTCCACTTTCTTGATACTCACGGGGAAGAGTGGGATCCTTGTGGGAAAGATGACGAAGCCGGAAATATGGGTTGAGAGGTTCTTCGTTGGTGAAAACTTTGCGCCTCAATATGCTTCTTCTGGGAAATGGCTTCTTCCTGCTTCCCACCTGAAGTATGGCGAGAAACCCGACGACGCCGCAAGGCGAGTCCTTACCGAACAAATAGGGATCAACGACATGAAACTGGCATTCAGTCAAGTTCAATCGCACCTCTCCCAAGACCCCAACGACCCTGAGTCTGCACATTGGGACATATGCTTCATTTACGAGGGAAAGGTGAAAGGAGACGTGAAACGGCCTGAGTGGTTCTCTGAACTAAAATTCGTCAAAGCCAATGAGCTGACGGCTGACGATTTCACACGCGGACATGGAGATGTGCTCAAGGAACTCGGAACGATTCACTAGGACTCAGCATTCCTGCAAGCATTTGACAAAAGCCTAGTCTTGACGAAGTTCAGCCGCGCCCAGTCGCTAAATTCAGCCTCGGTACTACAATGTCTGTCAAATGGTGATTATTGTAAGGGAGGTGTTGAAACGATATGTGTCATGAAGGTCGTAGATTCTTAACGAAACAAGAGAAAGTCGAGTGGCTTGAGGAGTACAAGAGCAACTTAGAGAATGAACTCAAGGGCGTTACCGAGAGAATCGAAGAACTAAAGCACTGATCTTAGCGTAGATTTTCTCCCTTCTTTTTTCTATTCTAACTTCATATTAGGCGATCGTTATGCTGATGTGGAGGAGTAGCGAGGCTCCGTTCTTGATCTCCCTTAGACGGACGATTGATTTACTCATCTACCTTACCGTTGCATTAGGTGTGGTCCTGCTTCCACAACTTTTCCTTCTAGTTCCGACTTGGCTGTTTTTCTCAGTTCTCGTTGGGTGGCTCGCATATCTCGCAGTAGCGGCGTTGGTTGCTGCTAAGCGCCGGATAGCGTATCCGCTAGCTTTTGCACTTTCGATACTCACGCTGGGAGTTTCATTACCGCAGCCCGAACATTACTCATACGTTGAAGCAGGGCTTTCCCTGGCTTCCGGCACATTCATCGTTGGTTCGGCTCTGCAAGTTGTACTCCTAGTCCTCATTCCAATCTATCTTTACCGCACGCGGAAAGGCGCAAAGCAAACTTAGGTTCTCGCGGTTAAGTCGGCAAACTGGAAGCCGTCTCGCATCACACGTTCACCAACCTGAACGCGGATGGGTTTCGTGAAGATCGGGCCATCATATACGAATGTGTGAAATTCACCATTCTCACCACACGGATCTACGTTTGCAGGCAAATCTCGAACGAGGGAAGAGTTGAATTCACGTCCGACAAACTGAGCATCAAGCTTTCTTGGGTCAACGCAACAGATTACGGCTCGAAAGCCGATTCCCAACATTTCTCTAGCCAAGTTCGCTGTATCTTTTCCCCAAACCGGAAAAACTGGTGTCAGATCTATTTGGGTAATTTTTTCCTCGCGGTACTTGCGGATATCTTCTAGGAACAGATCGCCGAAGATGACGTGCGTAACTCCTTTTCTCTTCCAGAACGAGAGCACTTCGCTCATCTTCTCCTCGTACACGGCGTTGGGACATGGATATGGAATCATCATCTTCTGCAATTGAATGCCTAATGACTCTGCCTGCAATTCGAGAAGTTCTTCCCTGACGCCATGCATTGACACCCGGTGAAATGCGTCACTAATGGTAGCGAGCAGGCAAACGACTTCAAGTTCCTTTGCGGCTAATGTCCTGTGAAGAGCCATGGCGCTATCTTTGCCGGAGGACCATGAGAGAATCGCCTTCGGCCGACTCAAGGTGGTCGTTTTATCACCGCATGATGGTTTTCCATGAGTCTGAAAAGCCTTCGGATGATGAAATGTGGCAAACGTTTTTAATTAATAGAGACAGTCGATGTGGTTGAGGTTTAGAAGCTCACTTTGTATCGGTTTGGATACTGCGTCGTGTGCGGAACGACCAACCCTGTTGGCCAGAGATTTTGTCCCCGCTGCGGGACCCCGCTCCCTCAACCCGGTCCCGGACCGACGGGAATTTGCCCCGCATGCTATTTCAGAAACTCACCAGCTGCACGATTCTGCGTAAGATGCGGATCAGTTCTATCAGGACTCTGACAGGAAATCTAGCCGGGACATGGCCCGGTCCATTGCAAATTACCTGGCTCAAACTGGGTGCAATGGAATCTAGGGCGTTTCAGACTAGCGATGCCTGGTTTCCTTTTACCAGTCTAACGGATGTCGTCAAACCTAATCGACTAACTTTCCCAACGGTCGGGTCACCGCCGGGATGAAGTGGGTACGTTACTTAGCTCGCGACCTTTGTTCCTGGGTTCATTATGTTGTTTGGGTCGAAAAGGTACTTTAGCTTCTTGATCAATTCGATTTCCCCTTTCTCCAGAAATTGCTCGACCTTCTCTGTTCTAGTTTTACCGATCCCGTGTTCACCAGTTATGACTCCGCCAAGAGCCATTGTGGCTTTGTAGATCTTGTCGGTCAATTCATCCACGTTCTGAAATTGTTCCCCCTGTTTTCGAATGATGTGAACGTGCAGATTGCCGTCGCCCGCGTGGCCGTATACCGGTAAGGGAACACCGGTCTCTTTTGAGATATCCTCGACGATTTTTACGATCTGCTCAATCCTAGAAATCGGCACTACAATGTCCAAGATATCTAGAACGTCAGGTTTGAGTAGCGTGTAGAGATTGCTTCTGATCGATAGAATGTTTTCTTGATCCGCCGGTGATTCAGCGGCGAAAATCTCTAAAGCCTTATTCTCCTTGCAAACCTCAGATATCCTCAAGCTCTTTGCGAGCACTTCCTCCCTGGTATCCTCCCCGACGATAATCAATAAGTAATAACTCCCGGTCCTGACGGGCCAAGTTCTTCCTAAGTGCTTGGCTGTTCGTTCCATTAGGTCCCTCTCAACGTATTCAATAGCCAACGGGGCCACACCTTGTTTGAGAATGCTTGGAACAGTGCCTATGGCTGCGTGGCGGTCATCAAACGGAACAACCAAGGTGATCGAGGCGCCTTCTTTCCCGTAGAGCTGAATTGTCGCATTTGTTACGATTCCGAGAGTACCTTCACTTCCAATAATGAGTTGCATCAGGGCGTAGCTAACGTTGTCTTTGTGCACCTTTCCGCCAAGATGGAGCAGCTCACCCGTTGGGAGAATCACCTCCAAGCCTCTAACGTGGTTGCGCATCACCCCATGCCTAACTGCTCTAGACCCACCCGCGTTCGTAGCCACAAGCCCCCCGACCTGAGCGTTCTCGTCCCCTGGGTGTGGTGGGAAGGAAAACCCCTCGCCAGTCGACACTTCAATTAACTTACCAAGCGTAACCCCTGCTCCAACATCGGCCATCATGTTCTCTTTGTCAATCTCGATCTGGTTTAATCGCTCGAGCGATAACACTATGCCATTCCTTGTCGGTACTGCCCCGCCTACTAGACCCGTACCGCCTCCGCGAGGGAATATTGGAATCCTGTGCTGGTTCGCGAGTTTAACGATGGCTGCTACCTCGTTTGCGTTCTTAGGTCGCACCACGACAATGTCGCTTGCAGGCTTAGGTTCCATAACTGCAGGGGTCTCATCTGAGAGATAGTTGAGCATACTTTCTCTCTTGGTAACCGTCTGATCTCTCCCAACAATAGATTCAAGCTCGCTCAGCAAGACCGGATCCATTGGCGATCAAGCATAGGCAGGATCGGTATCGTAGATAACCTTGCGCATAGGCGGTTAAAGCGGACCGGTGCCAAAGGCGGGGTTGCGAGTCAATATACTATTTAGCGACGATTTCGACGGTGGAATTCTGTGGGAGAATCGAAGAAATTGGCTGAAGGCGCCAGTAGGGACCCCCCCCTAGGTGGGGGTTGTTCCGCTAAGGATCATCTCGTAAGCCATGTTCAGTTAGCCCCTGAACAGCTGTACGGGAGAATGGAAGAAAGGGTTCAGACCGTTGTGTGCGATCATTTGACCAAGATCTATGGAAAGAGTGAATCCAAAGCGCTGGACGCCTTGAGTTTCTCCTTGAGTTCCCGCGGGATATTCGTGCTTATCGGCAGGAATGGGTCGGGCAAAACAACTCTCGTGCGAATCTTGGCGACTGAACTTGAACCAACCTCTGGCAAGGCTACGATAAACGGACTCGATGTCGTAAGGGAGGCGCGAAAACTCAGAGAGAAAATTGCGATTGTACCCCAAGAAGCCAGGCCAATACCCTGGATGACGCCTCTACAAACGGTTCGGGCATATCTTCTCTGGAGAGGGTTGGGCTACTCCGAGGCAAAGCACAGAGCTCTGCAAGCGCTTGAGAAGCTTGGTCTAACCAAGTCCTGCAATGAATTGAATCGAAAGCTATCCGGAGGTATGAGGAGGAAAGTGATGGTTGCCACGGTTCTTTCATCGGAAGCGGATGTAATCTTCTTGGATGAGCCGACTACCGGTCTCGACCCAATTTCAAGGAGAGAGTTCTGGGCAACTCTCAGAGAAATCGGAAGAGAACGCTTCACGTTCCTCACCACTCACTACCTAGAGGAGGCTGAGGAGCTGGGTGACAAAATCGGTATTTTGGATCGAGGTAGGCTAATCCGTATGGGAACAATGAAGGAGTTACGGGATAGTGTCAGCTACAACTACAGCCTAAAGATCCTATCAGGGCCGAAGGAAGGCATCCCTGCGCCCGAGACGGGTGAGACCATTACCGGACAGGACGGCAATGTCATGATCCTCACAACAGAAAACGAGGCCTATAGAATTTCAAGAGAGCTTGTCAAGCAAGGCCTCAAGTTCGCTGTTAACCCAATTTCCCTTGATGACATATTCTTCTATCTTGCGAGGCGGAAAGCAGGTGAATGATTCCGTAAAAGGGAAGCAGTCGTTTCGTAGGAGAAACATGTTCAGCCAGATTCTCGCCAGTATTCTGGTTAATTCTATTTATGAAATGCAGAACTTTCCGGTTGTACTCATCAACACTGTTCTTTCTCCTCTCTCGTTTCTACTAGTGATCGTTTTCGTAAGTCACGGTTCGTTGCTTGGCGAGGCGATTCAAGGTGGGTTCATAATGAGCATGTTTTCTGCCGGTATCGGACTTCAGGGCGATCTATCTCATCTGAAGAATGATTTCAAACTTCAAGATATGGTTGTCAGTTCGCCAACCAGTTGGCAGACTTACATGTTTGGAATGGCGATTTCAGAACTCGTCTATTCTCTACCGGCTCTCTTGGTGCTCGGGGTGCTCGCGTATTACTTCATGAATTTGAGCGTTTTCGGGTTGTTGGCGTTTGCGGGCGTGCTTATTCTGATGTTCTTAACCTCGATCGCAATCGGCTTCACTCTTTCAACATTTTCCACAGATATCGTTCAAAGCTTTGCCTTTTCAAGGCTAATTTCAACGCTCTTCTCGACGATACCCCCCGTCTACTATCCGATTACGTACATCCCACTTCCGTACAGATACATAGCGTATCTCTCTCCAACAACTTACGCCGCTGAGCTTGCGCAGAACGCTGCTGGGTATCTCCCTTTGTCATCCACAAACGCCACATTGGACTGGATCATACTAATTGCCGTAACCGTGGCGCTATTTCTTGTGGCAAGCACCAAGGCTAGGTGGGTTGAGATCTAGTAGAGATCAAGTGGTCTCGACGCTTGAGGCCGTTCAAGAACGCGCTCTAACCGACTGTGAATAGGCTTTTTCGAGTCGATCAGACGACGGGATTCACGCCAACGGAGCGTTTTTAGTTTTCTTGTAGACGATGCCAGTGAGGTATCCTGCGTTAGTCCGAGGTTCATTCGGGTGGAAGTTCTTTGAAGACTAGGCTCAGATTCAACCCTTTCTTTCCATAGTACCATTTGCCGATGGGGTAGAGTAGTGCGCCTAGGATCCAGAGGAACAGCATGATTGCCCATGATAGGTTATTGATTCCATAGAATGGTAGGGCTAGTAGCTGGTAGGTTACGTAAAGCATGAATGGGGTGACCAGCAACCCGGATACTATGAGAGCAGGTCCGGTGCCTCCCAGTTGCTTTCTCTTCTTCCACCCATAGATTATGGCGGTGATTCCGATGAAAGCGAAAAACACGCTCCCGAGCGCGGTGGTTGTGTAAAGTGATGTCCAGTTCGTTATGTCAGCTATGAATACCATTGGAATCGCAACTATGAAACTCAACAGCAGAGCCACTGTTGGAGAATGAAACCTGTCACTGACATGGGCTAGTTGAACCGGAATCAGCCTGTCGAAACTCATTCCGAGGATGTAGCGTGAGATCGAAAGAATGGTTTGTTGAAGCGAAGCTAGGTACCAGACGGCAAATGTTAGGTTCATCACCCACATCAAGGCAACATTGTCACGAATCGCAATTGTTGCGATTGTCAGCATGTTTGGGACGACGCCCATTCCATATAGCGCCCCGGGCCAGGGGATTGGTGCCTGCATTGCGAAATTGAAACCCAACCCCCAATTGAACAATGCTATGAATCCTGCTAGCATTACTCCACTGAAGACGCCGGGAAGAATTGTGCCTACCCATGCTGACTTCTTTAGATTTTTGATTTCTCCAGAGAACGCTGCCGCGTTGTTAACCCATGGCAACGTGAAGAAAAGCCAAGGAATGAGCAGCAGCACGCCAGAGAATGACGCGCCGGGGCCAGTATACTGAGATGCTATCTGGGTGTATGAACCACCGTTTTGTGACAGAAAGTTCGAGACAGCACTCTGTATGCCCGTCGGGCCGAGCCCCAAGAAAACGCCCGCCATAATGAGCGTCCCTATGAGAGGTATTATCGTTAGGACAGCAAGTAGTTGGAATCCCGATCGGGGTGATACTATGTCAACCGCGGTCACAACCGCGATCACAAATAATCCCAAGGCTATCAACGCCGTCGGCGTCGTCAACATGGCTGAGAAGGACGTTAAACCGCTGTTTCCTGTCACTGCGGCGATTGTCGATAAGCTCGGTGCGAGTGATAACGTGACAAACCAATTTGCCGACACAGCCAAGAACGGTAGGCCAGTAAAGACGAAGCCGAGGACGAGTGCGCTCCCCCAGTACGGGTCCAATGTTCCTGCTCATCCACACGTAATCGCCCCCCGTTCTTCCTACTGAACGAACGACATGGTAGAAGATGAAGGCCTCGAAGATGACGAAGAACATTAACAGCAGCGTGGCGTCGACCGCATTCCCTCCGGGATTCCCGTCCGGAAAGAAGGAGTTCGCGACGTTAATTAGCAGCAGCCCGGTTCCGAACCCTATCTCGCCAAGCATCGCGAAGAATAGTGTCCACGGGCTAACGCTCTTAACCAGACCCGTGGCTCCCTAACGAAAACCTTCGGCTTTGACATGGTGTAAGGTTTCGGTTCTGATTTGCATTTAAGACTTTGCAAGAAGGGTAGACAAACCTGAGCGCGTGTAAACATCATGGAAAGCCGACTGCTAGAGGAGGCGACCCAAACGATGGGTACTATTTCCAAGAAAAGCCGCGTATACCCTGTGTTATGCACCGGCAAACAGGACGATTTGACGCTAACGCCGAGAACATTGGTTTCTTAAGGTTCAGGATGGATTTTCTTGAATACGCAATACTTCGGGAAGTCTACCCAGAGTGTTAATGCAGCTGAGAATACAAGTTAGGGCTGCATCGCATTAAGAATGCTGAGGCTTGAGCTAGTCCCTATCCTGTCAGCTCCCGCCTCCACCATCCGCAGCGTCTGTTCCATCGTCCTAATGCCACCCGCAGCCTTCACACCTACTCTTGAACCGACAGCCTGTCTCATCAGATGAACGTCATCGACAGTGGCCCCGGTCGGACCGAACCCTGTGGAGGTCTTCACGAAATCGACACCTCCCTCGACTGCTAAGAGGCATGCTTTCTTCTTTTCATTCTCGTTCAGGTAGCAGGTTTCAAGAATCAACTTCACAGTAATTTTCTTCGAGTATGTCTTTGCCATCTCCATAACTCCCTTTATCTCGGCTAAGACGTAAGCCTCCTGGCCCGAGCGAAGGGCACTGAAATTCATGACCATATCGATTTCTTCAGCTCCTAGGGCTAGAACGTTTCTTGTTTCTGCGAGTTTCACCTCCTTCGTCGAGAGGCCGAAAGGAAATGAGACAACGCTACATGTCTTCACACGTGAACCTTTGAGGCTAGTTGCGGCTATTGGCACATGTGTAGGGTTGACAACAACCGCAGCCAATCCGAGATCAACAGCCAATTTGCACCCATTCTTAACGTCCTCTTCGGTTGAGTCTGGACGTAACACCGAGTGATCTAACATACCCGCCAATTTCGTTCGAGATGTCAAGCTCCTCACGATTCCTTAACACTCTTAATGGCTTGAAGTGCTAGTTTAGTTGCTCTCCTTAGAAGTTCATGCGAGCGTCCGAGGGTTCTACCTTCAGCATTGCATCTGAGTAGCGGTTCAGTGCCGGAAGCTCTCACCAAGAACCACGACGAGTCAGGGTACTCCACCTTTAAGCCGTCAATAGTTGACGTTTGCGTGCATTCGTTACCCTTCCACGAGAGGATGATAAATTTCATCACTTCAGCTTTCAATTGGTTTGGGCAAGGGATTGTTGATTTAGACTGGTGAAACTTCGGGAGGGCATCCTGAAGTTGCTCTAATGCCATGCCTTCAGACTTCATGATTTGTAGCAGCTTGCCCGAGGATACAGCAGCGTCCCCGTACAGTATGATATTTGGCCAGATGTGCTTCCCAGACTCCTCGGTTGCGAATATCACATTCTTAGTAGAGCGCAACGCTTCAGCGATTGCCGGAGGCCCAACTCTCGTGACAGCGAGGCTCCCTCCGTATTCCTGACATAGAAGCTTCATGATACTCGACGTGTTCACGGTACTAATCACTGTTCCACCACCACGCCTCCTCAATTCGTTCTTCGCGAAAATTGCGCCCGTTAGATCGGCCCATAACACTCGCCCCTGTTCCGTAGCGAATAGGGCCCGGTCGCCGTCACTATCAGTTCCGACTCCTAGGTCTGAGTTGGTTTCCTTCACGGCTCTTGAGAGTTGGGTAAGTGTGGAAGGCTGGGGGTTCGGAGGGCGTCCGGGAAATCGTCCGTCAGGATTACCATTTATAGTGATAACTTCGCATCCTAATCTTTCCAGAACGAGGCCTAGTGTTGCGCACGCCGCCCCGTTACCCGGGTCGACGACAACCTTGTAGCCGCCGACGTCTCCTATTTTCGTCTCGATCGTTTTGGTATAGGCGTCAAGGATTTCGATGGAACTCATCGAACCCTTGATGCTGAGTGGACGTTGCCGCCATGGCGCGGAGCTGTAGATCTCTTCAAATAATCTCTCTCCGCGCGAATCCATCTCCCCAGTATCGCCGAGAAAGAACAATACACCTGCAATTTCTGGTGGTGTGTGGCTTCCCGTCACCATGACACCAGCCGAGGATTCAGCTTCTCTCATAGCGAAGAGTAAGGTTGGTGTTGGCACTACTCCGCAATCCATAACGTCTACGCCTCCTTTCAGGAGACCGTTCATGATGGCGTTCTGGATTGATTTTGAATGCAACCTTACATCGCGACCGACATAGACTATTCCATGAGCGGCGAGAAATGCCGCAAACGTACTGCCGAGCCTTTCCGCAAAATTTGCGGTAATGATTTCGTCTGCTGATCCTCTGATCCCAGAAGTACCGAAAAGCTTCTGAGAAGGATCACCCCGGGAGGTCCTGGTCTTCGCAGGCTGTAAGTTGTCGGCCCGTTGCTTCTTTCGCAGGGAGGAGTGCACGATGCCGGTCATTCTGCGTTCCTTGACTTCGCAGTCTGTGTAGGCTGGCTGTAGCATTTACGTGTAATCGCTTCTCTTAACAATGCCCACGACGGGTTCATGGTTTAGGAACCTTTTCACGTTTTCAGTCGCATATGCTACGCCCGTCGTAAAAGACCCTGGCACTAGCCCTGAATTGTGTGGGGACCCTAAGAAGTTTGGAAGTTCTAAGAATGGGTAATTAGTACGAAACTTTCCGTCGCGTAAAGGTTCATTCCACCACACATCCACCGCTGCCGTGAAACTCGGATCCGCCCTTAACTTCTCGTACAGCGCAGCTTCATTAATTATGTCTCCGCGAGCTACATTCACGAGGATGGCGGATTCCTTCATCCAACCCAGCTCTCGGCTACCTATTAGTCCCCGAGTTGAATTCGTTAACGGAAGCGCAACCACGACCACATCAGTGTGTCGCAACACGTATTCGAGATCCCTGAGGCTTCCAATGAAATCAACGGGCTCATCCGTTTTCCCAGTACTATTGACCGCGTAGATTTTCACACCGAAACATCGTAGGAGGCGAGCAGTAGCCTTTCCAATACCCCCGAACCCCAAGATTGCACATGTGGAGCCTTTCAACAGGCGGTTTGCATTAGTTTGATCAAATATGCCATTCTTGAGTTTGTTTTGCCGGTCTAGGATGTTCTTCGTTACTGCCAGCGTCATTGCCAGTATGTGTTCTGCCATCGGCGCCGCGTAGGCCCCAGCGTTGCTTGCAATTGTAAGAGTGGTGGGTAGCTGGGGAAATGGCAGGTGATCTACTCCGGCGGAGAGTAGTTGCATCATCTTTGCGTGGGAGATCATTCCGAACTCCGCAGGTTGCAGTTCGCGTGCAGGGTGCCACGATATCAACACATCAGCTGAGGCAAGTTCTCGTGAACGTGCCTCGGGTGAAATCTCTGAAAGAAAGATGACTCGAGCAACCTGGCCTAGAACTTTGAGTACAGTCCCTCGCAGGTCTCCGTCAGCAGAGAAAGTGACCACAACGTTCGGCAGGAGTTCACTCAAAACTCAAACCCATCGCTAATTCACAATTGGGGAGGCTATTTGGGTTCTGCAATCAACCGTAAGCTACGCCAGTTTTGATGTGCATGTTGGCATGATCGTCATCATAATCCAGATATCAACTTTATCTGAGTGGTGAAATTGAATTGGCCATACAATCCTTGGTTGCTGACAATGTTCAACTTATCTGAAGCTAAGACTGTCGAGGGCGAGATAGTTCAAGTCAGGCGGACAATTCACATGCAACCGGAGTTGTCCTATCAAGAGTTTGAAACGGCCAAACTAGTTGCGAGAAAACTGCGAACCTTGGGCATCTCTGTGCGGACAAAGGTCGGCGGGACCGGTGTCGTTGGTTTGCTGAAGGGAGCTAAGAAAGGGAACGTCGTTGCGCTCAGAGCCGATATGGACGCGCTGCCGGTGACTGAGAATGTGGATGTACCATTCAAGTCGAAACGAGAAGGGGTTATGCATGCTTGTGGGCACGACACGCACGTTGCCATGCTGCTCGGAGCTGCGATGCTACTTTCAAATCATCGAGATGACTTGCATGGACAGGTGAAGTTTCTCTTTCAACCTGCGGAAGAGGACGGGGGTCGGGGAGGAGCTAAACCAATGATAGACGACGGGGCCATGAAGAGCCCGAAGGTCGATTATGTTTTCGGGTTGCACATTAGCGGTACTGAACCTTCGAAAGTCTTCGCCTTGCGACCTGGTCCGATGATGGCTGCTCCTGACACTTTCAAAATTAGAATAATTGGCAAGGGCGGACACGGGTCCTCGCCGCATAACACCGTCGATCCCGTATTCGTATCAGCACAGGTAGTTACTGCGCTTCAGGGTGTCACGAGCCGAATGATTGATCAACGTGAACCCTTCGTAATCTCAGTGTGCAGCATACATGCAGGGACGAAGGATAACATCATCCCTGATGAGGCTTTACTCGAGGGCACTATTCGCACGCTCGATGAGAAGACTAGGGTTCAAGCGAAAAAGTACGTCAGCTCTGTCGCTAAATCCATGTGCCGGGCCTTCAAAGCCAAGGCCGAGGTCGAATTCAAAGAAAACGCATACCCAGTCACGGTCAATGATCCCTCAGTGACAAACAAAGTCGTACGAATACTCAGAACGATAGACGGAACTAGAACGGTGGTGTGCAAACCTATCATGGGCGCTGAAGATTTCTCACGGTTCCTCCAGAAGGCGCCCGGGACATTCTACTTTCTCGGCACGCTCAACGCGAAGAAAGGTTGTACGAACACAAACCATAGCTCGAAATTCAAAGTGGACGAGGATGTTCTCAAATACGGTGCCCTCTCGCTTGCCAAACTCGCTTACGAGTTTGGCAAGTCAAACGTTGTCGGCTGAGAGATCAGGACATTGAGAACGCACCATTACATTCGCCTCCGGCAAGCATGCATTCATAAGTAATTTCAGCATACAATTTGAGGTGATTTGATTTGGAGTACCGTGAGTTGGGCCGCACCGGCATGCGCGTCTCGGTCGTCAGCTTTGGAGCTTGGCCAATCGGAAGCGACTGGGGCCATGTTGATGATAAAGAGTCCTACGCTGCTCTGAACCGCGCGATCGATCTGGGAGTCAATTTTATCGACACGGCGGACGTTTATGGCGACGGCCGCAGTGAGAGACTAATTGGGCGACTGCTGAAAGAACGCAAGGAAGAAATCTTCGTGGCCACGAAGGCCGGGCAACACCTTGACCCACATGTTTCGGAAGGTTACAACCTCAAGAACATCGAGGGCTTCGTCGACCGAAGTCTAGAGAATCTAGGCGTAGAATCAATTGACCTACTGCAACTGCACTGCCCACCCACGCCAGTTTATTCTCGGCCTGAAGTTTTCGCCGCTCTCGACCACCTGAAATCGAAAGGTAAGATTCGAAACTATGGCGTAAGTGTTGAGAAGATAAGTGAGGGGTTGAGATCGATCGAGTACCCAGATGTCCAAAGCGTCCAAATTATATTCAACATGTTTCGTCTAAGGCCCGCAGAGGAATTCTTTCCGAAAACTAAGGAACACAAAGTGGGAATATTGGCACGTGTCCCACTCGCAAGCGGCCTACTCACCGGCAAGATAACGGCCGAGACGAAGTTTCCGCGCGACGACCACCGCAACTACAACATCCGCGGTGAAGCTTTCGATAAAGGCGAAACATTCTCGGGAGTTGACCTCGACAAAGGACTAGCGGCTGTTGAAGAATTGAAACAGTTAGTTCCGGCAGGGATGAATCTGACTCAAATGGCGCTCAAGTGGATTTTGATGTTCGATGCCGTGACTTGCGCAATCCCAGGGGCTAAACACGTCGAACAGGTCGAGGAAAATGTCAGGACTGCCTCGCTAGCACCCTTAGATGGCAAAACCATGGCGGGCGTTCAATCAGTTTACGAAAGATGGGTAAGACCACAAGTTCATGCCAATTACTAACCAGGCTCATGTAGTTACGATCCATTCATGGAGTCTGGTTCGTATGTATCCTTGAAGCAGGTGGTTCCGAGGATTGACTTGATTTTGTGTGGCGTACAATCTCTGAAAAGAAGCGGAACCGTGACTGATCCAATTAGCTTGTATTTGCGAATGCACCAGCATCCCCATGCAAACAATCCTATCTGCAATAGAAGTTAGTTTCGGTGAGTTTTGATTTAATTGTTTGCAAGTACTCTTGTTTACATCCGCGGCGAGAATTATGTAGATGCTTATGATTACAGCGGGTAGATTTGGAAGATACCGGAGACACCTTCCACTCCTAGTGGCGATTGTTTTCTTCGCGACTGGGGATTACATGTCGCTAATTCGACTGCTCCGATTCGTCGTCTAACATAAAACCCGTTCACGGGAGTCCAATCCCAAACACTATCACCATTCGATCCGAACCTCCCGAACCGACTCTGCCTGCAGAGGTTTTGACGGGAGCAGTTTTTTGTCTCATTCGTCGAGATTGGATGAAATCTGTACGTAACTCTAAATACTCGCGGTGACAGGGCGCGGGTGGAGAAGTTTTCCTTATGCCTTCCTCCAGGAAAGTTAGAAAGAAACCGATGAAAGCTTCCGCGAAAGCGGGCAAGGTAGTTCGAATCACTTACGCCACGTTGAGGATAACACCTGAGGATGACAGGGCGTATGATCAAGCCGTTGAACAGGTGCGTGCGGGGCTTGGCGGCCATTTCGCAATGTACGTGAATGGCGAAAAATGGGTTGGAACGGGTGAGGAGGTCCCACACCCGAGCCCAATCAACACAGGCATCACGGTGAGCCATTTCCCGAAGGGAACACGGGACGACGCGAATGCGGCAGTAGATGCCGCACAGGAAGCTTACTCGAAGTGGAGTGACACACCATACAGGGAACGCTTGAAACTTCTGCGCAGAGCCGCCGACATCATTGTCGAGAGGCGTTACGAGTTATCGGCTTGGATGGCTTTTGAGGTGGGTAAGAACCGAGCCGAATCGTTGGCAGAGGTGAATGAGGCCGCGGAACTCATACGATATTATTGTGACCAGGTAGAAGTGAATAGAGGATTCTTAAGACAACTCGAATCCCCCGGCCCTGGACAGGAGACGGCTAGCGTTCTTAGGCCGTATGGGGTCTGGGCGGTGATCGCGCCCTGGAACTTCCCGGTCGCACTATCCACGGGCATGACTGCGGGGGCAATGGTGACGGGGAATACTGTGGTCTTCAAACCCTCCAGCGAATCCCCCGTACTCGGCTACGAGTTAACCCGAGCTTACGCGAAGGCCGGAATCCCACATGGCGTCTTCAACATGGTCACTGGCCCGGGAGGTTCGGTGGGAGCTGAGTTACAAGAGAACCAAGACGTGGATGGGATGATCTTCACTGGCTCCATGGCTGTTGGAATCGGCTTATACCATAACTTCGCGAAAGACTACCCCAAACCCGTCATAACAGAGATGGGCGGAAAGAACCCAGCAATAGTCACCAGCAAAGCCGACATCGACCAAGCCGCGGAGGGGATCGTCCGCGCGGCCTTCGGGTTTGGAGGCCAAAAATGCAGCGCATGCTCACGCGTCTATGTCGAGAGACCGGTCAAAGAGAAGTTCACGGCGGCATTGAAAGATTACACGGAGAAGCTTGTGAAAGTCGGCGACCCGATTAAGAAAGAAACGTTCCTCGGACCAGTCATCAACAAAGGCGCCGTGGAAACTTACTTGCAGGCGGCGGCGGACGCGAGAAACGGAGGCGGAACATTTCTGTACGGAGGGAACCAGGTAAAGGGCGAGGGGTTCGAGAGTGGATACTTCGTCGAACCCGCGATCGTCGACAACCTCTCCCTAACCCACAAACTCTTCAAAGATGAGTTATTCGTACCATTCCTCGTTGTCGGGACGGTGGGATCTCTCGATGAGGCATTGGAATTATCGAACGATTCAGAATATGGATTATGTGCAGGCATATATAGCAAAGACAAGAACGAGTTAGAGACATTCTTCGACCGTGTCGAAGCAGGGGTCACTTATGCGAATAGACGAGCAGGCGCAACTACCGGAGCCTGGCCTGGAATTAACTCCTTCGGAGGCTGGAAGGGAAGCGGGTCAACAGGCAAAAGCGGCTTAGGCCCCTACTACGTCCAACAATTCATGCGCGAACAATCACGCTGGATCGTTAACAAATAGGGATCGACTTGGGGCAGGAAACAGATCAAGAAAAACGGATATTCCTAGTCAACACGACGAGCGTTCCGATTGAAGTTTTGGAGAAGGGCGCGGAGAAAACCCAGGTCCAATACCTGATCGATGACCGGCACGGCTCCGATCGATTTGCCCTGCGCCTCTACACGGTGAAGAAAGGCGGTCACACACCACTCGACCAACACCCCTACGAACATCACGTATACGTAATGAACGGCGAGGGGTTACTGAGACAATCAAAACAACCAAACGCACCTCTGCGCCCTCTGAAGCCAGGTGACTCGCTATTCATACCCTCAAACGCCATCCACCAATTCAGCAACGGCGAGGATGAACCATTCACGTTCCTTTGCGTCAAAGGCAACCCAAAACTCTACGTGGATCCAGAACAATCCGTCCCCGATGATTCAGAGCGAAATTACTGCTAGCTCATCAATCGACATTCGTCTAATCTGTAATACTTACGGTCCTTTCGCTCGACTACCCCAAGGGTCTGTGCCTGGGAGTTTCAACGGCCTATCCCAAAAACGTGTAGAACGCAGATGGTTTTGGTTTCAGGCTTTTCAGTTCTCTCAGCGAAGATTGAATCTTGGGCTGCGCGAAGAGAGTTCGCGTCTTTCGATCAGACTTTAACGCCATCGAGATTTTAAGAATTTAATTCATCCTCGCCCAACGGGGAACACTTCTGGTAATAGGTATCTCCGCTGGGGTCGGGCATCTTCTTTAGCAGGCCGATATTGGAGAGCCTATCGCACGCGGCTTGAACCTCATCTGGGTCGAGCTTTGAATTGAATTGTTTTTCGACCTCTTCCTTGACTTCGAAGACGCCCTTCCTCTGCATGTCAGTTAGGACACGGTAAATTTTGCCGTCGAGTGTATCGGTTGCTGATGGTTTCGGAAGTTGGATAAGCTTCTGGTCACCCGTCTTCAAACGTTCAATTACTTTTGCCCAGTCATTTAGATTCCTTCGCCTACTCCGTCCGCTCAAGAGTTCAATGAACACTCTACCTTTCTCCTTCGCTCCTTCCTGCCATTTGACCTCAAGACTGGGCTTCGTCACGTGTCCCGTGTGGCCTTTGACAAAAGAGATGGTGGATATTTCAATGAACAAATTATCGCCACCAGCGGGGATAGAGACTAAGTTTTCAACATCTGAGTATACCAGAGCCATTTTCCCGAAGGGCGAGGTCTTAAGGTCATCTTCTTTCTCGTGGGTACAGACGAATATCAATCTGCGGTTTGTCAACAAGAGAGTACCCTCCAATTCACCACCCAATCGTCCCTCCAACTCCTTCGCTCTTCCTGACCCTCGCATCGCAACACCTTGCTCTTGAGCCAGCATGACCTCGTCAGTTTCATCTCGCAATTTGGACCCCAAAACAAGACCAGATTCTTGGCATTAAAGGGTAACCGTTTGCGCCCGACAAGTACCTTAGGCGATTACGTTCTAGGAAGAACAACCGACGTGAAATTCACGGCTCTGAAGCGGAACTTACGCTCAGGGCCATGCTATCTTACTAGGGCGGCGAGACTGTTTTCGTTCTGGTTTATTGTCGACGGGGTGTGATCATGGGGGCTAGTGTCAAGCGGTCTGGATGTAGGGTGGCATCGCCCACATCGGGATTCCAACGCAGAGGGTCTTCTGGAATGGGTATGGTGGGAAGGGTTGGGTTTGCGGCCAGTTAGGGTAAATGAAACCGTATACTTGGACTGCTTGGTTTTGGTATTGGGAAATCGTTGTCTGATTCAGATTCCATACTACGTAGGTTACTCCCGTCGCAACGTACAGATTCACACAGGATGAGTCACTAGTCAAATACCCAGTAACAGTGACTGGGGGGCCTTCGTTGCAGACGTATGGGTTGAATGGGTAGCCGCAATACTGTTGGATGAACCAAGTCGGTGGTGGGCCTGCTGGCAGGGTTGTAAATGGGAGTACCGTCATTGTATAGGCCTGAGTTGTTGTGGTACTTGACGTGAAGCTGACGCTAACGGTTGTCAACTGCATCTGAGTTACGTAATTCGTCTGAGTCTGGGTCACAGACACAGCTGGAGCGCGAACAACTAGCCCAACTACTACAAACCCCATTAAAGCGAGAGCGATAATCACGACGTAGAAAACATCCTTCGGCAATGTCAACGGCTGCTTAGAGCCGTTTAGCGGCCGGGATTCAACCCCGGTTGTATCCGAGGCTCCACATTGGTGGCAGAATATCGCTTGGTCGCTTAGCTCAGTTCCGCAGTTTGGGCAATTCTTCAATTACAATTCCCCTCTTCGAGTCGTTTGTAATTTTGCGCTGGGAGCTAGATTCGAAATACCTCGATTCCTGTTAGGTTCAACGTACTCTAATGGGTTGAATTTTGATAATGACCCTTTTTTCTGTTGGCGAGGAGCGCTGATATTTCTTAGCTCCAGTGTACTTGTTAGCAAGTTTGTCTATGTGCGCTTCAGCTCCTTCGAAACTCTGTGAGACCACGCGGCCCTGTATTACGATCCTGTTGTACATGTTATTCTGGTCCGCGACGGAAATGGAGACTCTTGGATCTCTGGCCGTATTCTTTTGTTTGACTCGGCCCATCGGGGTGTTAACGAGAACCAGGTCCCCCTCATGGTCTATCCATACCGGAGCAACATGAGGCGATCCATCAGGTAGGATGGTAGCAAAAAAGGCGAAATTCTTCGCTTCGATTAGTTTGACAGCTTTCTCGTTGAGTTTGGCTGGCATTGCGCCACCAAAACTTGAACGCGTCGTTGGTCTACATCATGCCGGGTGGCATTCCGCCCATACCGCCTGGCATGCCTCCCGGCATTCCACCACCGGGTGGACCTTCCTTTCCTTTCGAAGAGACTACATCGTCGATTCTAAGGAGCATACTTGCTGCTTCCGTTGCCGACTTCACGACTTGCTGCTTCACTCTAAGAGGTTCGACTACATTATCCGCGAACATGTCGGCTATCTTGCCGGTCTTGACCTGCACGCCATACCACTTGTTTCCGGGTTCCGCATGTTTAGACCTTAGCTCAACCATAATGTCGATTGGGTCTAAACCAGCATTTTCGGCGATGGTTAGTGGTATAGTTTCCAAAGCCTCGGCGTAGGCTTCAATCGCCAACTGCTCGCGGCCGCCCACTTTCACCGCGAATTCGCGCAGTTGCTTTGCGGTTTCGGCTTCGGGTGCACCTCCTCCGGCAACGATCTTCTGATCTTCAACAGCGTTTCTGACAACGCAGAGTGCGTCGTGGAATGATCGTTCGGCTTCGTCCACAACATGATCCGATCCACCCCGAATTACGACGGTGACTGCTCGCGGGTCTTTGCAGTCGCGAACGTAGACAAGTTTATCGTCCCCAATCTTAACTTCCTCCACGAGCTTCGCCTCCCCGAGAGACTCCGAGGTGATATCTTTCGTACTCGCGAGGATCGCTCCCCCTGTAGCCTTCGCCAATTTCTCCATGTCGCTACTGCTGGCGTTCTTGACGGCGAGAATGTTCTTCTTGGATAGGAAGTGCAGTGCAAGATCATCGATTCCTTTCTCACAGAAAATCACGTTCGCGCCACTCTTCACCACTTTGTCCGTCATCTCTCTAAGCATCGATTCCTCTTCGTCGAGGAAGAGTTTCATTTGGTCTGGAGAGTTTATGTTAATTTTCGCGTCGAATTCAGTTTTTTCGATTTCAAGCTTGGCGTTAAGCAGAGCGATTCTTGCGTTCTTGACTTGCTTCGGCATTTGAGGATGAGAAACTTCCTTGTCGACCACAATGCCCCTAACCAATTCGCTCTCATCCATGCTCTCTCCTTTCTTCTTGACAACCTTAATCCTATCAATGTCGGCGGTGACCTTTCCTGCCCGCTCTTCCGAGATTTGACTAACCGCTTCAGTTGCCAGCGTGGCGAGGTGGTCGCTAGTGCCCACGGTCGCCTTTGTTGACATCGAGGTCATGGCAATGAGTTTGAGCATCTTCATGTCACCAGGTTGGATAGGAACTGAGAGGCTTTCTAGAATTTCCAGTGCCTTCTCAGAAGCTTTCTTGTATCCTTCAACTATGACAGTGGGATGAACTTCTTGGTCCAGAAGTTTCTCAGCCTTGGACAATAATTCGCCGGTAAGAACAACGGCTGTGGTTGTACCATCGCCAACTTCGTTGTCTTGGCTTTTCGCGACTTCAACCAACATCTTGGCTGCGGGATGTTGAACATCCAACTCCTTCATGATCGTAGCCCCATCGTTCGTAATCACCACATCACCCATGCCAGATACCAGCATCTTATCCATACCTTCAGGGCCGAGTGTAGTGCGAATAGTTTCAGTAACAACCTTTGCAGCCAGAATGTTGTTACGCTGCGCGTCCCGACCGCGCGTCCTCGTAGAACCTTCCTTCAGAATAAGAACAGGAATATTGCCTTCAGACATTTCAGTAATCTCACGCGACTGCTAGCGAAGCGTAATAGATAAGTCCTTTCTCGCCTCGGAAGAGACAGGTACAGTTTTTCACGGCACTACTGCGCCGGAAAGACTTTAACTCTGAAAGAAGTCGTTGTTCAACGAATTTCAAATCCGTCAACGTGAACAGCGATGGCCAACCTAGATGAAGCGGGAAAAAGGAAGACCGTGAATAGAAAGACGGTTCTAATCGCGGTAATCGTTATACTATCCGTGGTAGCCGCCGGATACGCAATGGCAACGGTTAGCGGGACCTTCGAAGCCTTCGAAATGCGTCCCTCCGATTTCGTCACCTTACCTGCAACACCCGTCTCCAAGACGGGAGAAGTTGTAGTGCTTGACTCCGTCGCCACGGTTACGCAAGGAAACCTCGCAGCTGGAGTGCAGGGTTACCTAGAAACCACATCAGGTCAACCAGTCTCGGGAGCGAACGTGTATGCCCAATACTATTTCGAGGGGGCCTACAGGACTCAGGTTGCGACCACAGACCAGAACGGGTACTTTGAGATACACTTCCCGATGAATTGGACAGGGTGGCTTCAATTGACAATAATTTACTTCGGCGATGGTCAACACCAAGGTTTACAACAAATCTTTAGCCTACAAGGAGAAAACCTCTAGCTCCCCAATTCTGATGGCTATAGAAGGTGCTTGGAGCGCAGGCCGCTTTCCAATCACTCGCAGACCTCAACAAAGTGGTAGTTGACTGCGAGCTCTGCCCAAGGCTCACGCGCTACCGCAACATCGTCGCGCGGAAGAAGCGAAGGCAGTATATGGATTGGACTTACTGTGGGAAACCATTATGCGGGTTTGGGGATTCGCAGGGAAGGCTGTTAATTCTCGGACTTGCCCCAGCGGCACATGGTGGCAATAGGACTGGTCGAATGTTTACTGGAGACGGCTCGGCACAGTTCCTCATGGCTGCGCTACATGATTTCGGGTTTGCCAACCAACCTACCTCCATTAGCGTGGACGACGGCCTGAAGTTAACGGACGCCTACATGACGGCAATTGTAAGGTGCCCACCTCCGAAAAACAAGCCGAGCACAAAGGAGATCCAAACGTGTAAACGCTACTGGACAGAGGAGATTCATTTTCTGCCAAACGTGCAGGTTGTCCTTGCGCTTGGGAGGGTAGCCTTTGAAACATATGTAAAGTACCTGAAGGAACACGACGTTAATACTAAGGGCTTCAGGTTCTACCACGGTGCGCTCTACAGGCCTCCGACTCCACACCCATCTTTAACCGCCTCTTATCATCCAAGTCGGCAGAATACGCAAACCCGCAAACTAACAAAACCGATGTTTGACGCAGTTCTCAGAAAGATTCGGCGGCTAATTGAATCGCAAAATCCGCAGCGGTTTATCGAGACAGCTTTGTAGTCGGTTTCTTCAGTTCCTGAGCTAGGCCTTTCAACTTCGAGGCTGCCCGAGTGAGATTTCGGGCGTTCGCTTCAATCACCTTTACAAAAGCGCTTCCTACTATCACCCCATCTGCTCCGGCCTCGACTATCCTCTTGACATGCGCGGCTTTCGAGATTCCGAAACCAACACCAAGGGGGACGGACCCTCCGATCATGGAACTATATCTTCTGACCATGTTAACTGCGTCATCGGAGACATTCGTCCTAACTCCCGTTACGCCGTAGAGTGAGATTAGGTAAAGGTACCCTGAAGTTTGATCCAGAATTCGCTTGAGTCGCTGTGGATTAGTTGAAGGTGACGCGAGGAAGATCGAGTCAACACCTGCTGCGGAGCATTGCTTCTTGTAATCAGCTGACTCCTCCACCGGAAGGTCGGGAACAATGATCCCAGAGATCCCTGCAGACTTTGACTGGGATAGAAATTTCTCCAATCCGACCCTGAAGATGGGATTGAGGTAAGTCATCAGAACAACGGGAGTACTATTGTATCGTTCCCTAATCTTTCTGGCGACATCGAGAGCGTCCATAGGCCTCGCGCCACCCCTAAGCGAACGGGCAACCGCGGCCTGTATAGTAGGCCCGTCCGCGATCGGATCCGAAAATGGAATCCCAAGTTCAATTATATCGGCGCCGCCTTCGATCAAGGCGGCTGCGAGTCGTGGCGTGTATTTCAATTGGGGATCCCCGACAGTTAAGTAGGCGATTAAAGCCGCCTCCTTCCGTTTCTCTAGTTGATTGAAAGTTTTTGAGATAGCCGTCATATCTTCACGCCTAACTTCTCTGCAACGACATTCACATCCTTGTCCCCGCGTCCCGAGAGGTTGATGACTACGATCTGATCCTTAGCCATCCCCGATGCCAGTGTCATGGCATAGTGAACTGCATGGGCGGATTCTAAGGCTGGGATGATCCCCTCCGCCTTACTCAATTCCATGAACGCATCCAATGCCTGCTGGTCTGTTACCGAAGTGTAGGTGGCTCTTTTGGTGGCCTTCAGATACGCATGTTCTGGTCCAACCCCAGGATAGTCCAGCCCCGCCGAGATGCTATGGGTTGGCTGAACCTGTCCGTCAGCGTCCTGAAGAACGTAAGTCAACATTCCGTGAAAGACCCCTTCTTCGCCTGCGCATAGAGTTGCAGCGTGTTTGCCGGTTTCGAGGCCTAACCCCCCTGCCTCAACACCGATCAGCGCGACCTGTTCGTCGTTGATGAATGGATAGAATGCTCCGATCGAATTGCTTCCGCCTCCGACACATGCTACTACGGCGTCAGGCAGGCGTCCTTCGAGGCGGAGAATTTGTTCCTTAATCTCCCGTCCTATTACGCTCTGGAAATCTCTGACGATCGTTGGATATGGGTGCGGGCCGACCACTGAGCCAAGGAGATAGTATGTGCTCTCCACATTTGCGACCCAATCTCTGAAAGATTCGTTGATCGCATCTTTGAGCGTCTTCGAGCCCGAGCGAACAGGGTGTACCTTGGTGCCCAGTAGGTCCATTCGAAATACGTTCAGTTTCTGTCGTTCGACATCCTCCGAGCCCATGTAAACCTCGCACTTCAAACCTAGCGCAGCACAGGCGATCGCGCTTGCGACCCCATGTTGCCCCGCTCCGGTTTCGGCGATAATTCTTTCTTTATCCATCTTCTTAGCCAGGAGAGCTTGGCCTATTGTGTTATTGATCTTGTGAGCTCCCCCGTGAGCCAAGTCTTCGCGTTTGATGTAGATTTTTGCCCCATTGGCTTTTCGAGTTAGGTTGGCTGCGTAGTAGAGCGGTGTCGGACGGCCAACGAACTCTCTCAAATAGAACCCGAGCTGAGTTCTGAACTCTGGGTCGTCCTTTAATCGCGAGTATTCTCGCTCTAAATCGATGAGAGCGCTCATCAGCGTTTCTGGTACGTATCGGCCACCGTACTTCCCGAATTTTCCGTCGACAGGCTGCGAATACTCCTCCTTCAAGACGAACTCTCCTGTGCGTTCATGATAAATCTCCTGATCTTGTCGTGATCCTTTACCCCAATCGTCTTTTCAACACCGCTCGAAACATCAACCGCGAAAGGCTTCACAACTTCGATTGCGGCTTTAACATTGTCCGGAGTTAACCCACCTGCTAGGATCAATGGGTGGGGGTGGATTGCGTTTCTAATTCGCGCCGTGAGTTCCCAGTTGTGAGTTCTACCGGTGCCTCCCATTCCTGTGGAGCTCGGAGAGTCCGCAAGAACCGCGTCTGCGTATCTCGATGTACTCTTGGCTTGCTTCAGCGAGGATGTATTCCGTACCCCCGTCGCTAGGATAAGGCTAGTTGATTGTTTTTTCCTAAGTATATGCACGAGTCCTGGTGAGTGACAGTGAAGCTGAAGAGCGTCGGGTCTCAGTTTCGCACACATCACAACAATTCTTTTCGGGTCGTGAGCAGAAGTGACCACCACCTTCGTCGAGAACACTTGGACCGCCTTCATCAATTTTCGCGCTTTGGTTAAGGACAGGTTTCGCGGTGATGAAGGACTCCCAACTACAAAACCCACCGCGTCCGCGCCCTCATTCACAGCGGCACTTACATCACTTAGCCGCATCAATCCACAAATCTTAACTCGCATGTTTTGTCTCCTAAGCGAGTACGAACTCCCGTACTTTTCGTTCTAAATCCTCGGACAACATTATCGACGATCCTATCAGAAACCCATCGACTTTCGCTGCCTTGACCTTACGTATGTCCTCGGCTGATTCGAAGCCGCTTTCGCTGATCAGAACCTTGTCAGTTTGCCGATCTGCCTCAGCCATTAGTCGAGCTGTTGTTGTAAGGTCGGTTTCAAGGGTCGAGAGGCTTCTGTTGTTTAACCCTACTATGTCGGCTTCACTGTCTAGCGCCCGACGTAATTCGTCTCCGTGGTGAACTTCAAGGAGCACTTCAAGCTGAGAATCGTGTGCAAAGTGAATCATTCTGCTTAACGAGGCGATTGGATATTTGGAGAAAGCCGATTCGATGAGCAAGATACCATCTGCGCCGACCTTCTTGCCAGCTTCAATCTGTTTCTCGTGAATGATTATGTCCTTCATGAGTAGGGGGAGTTGTATGTGTTCTCGGACTTGCCGAAGGTTTCCCAAGCTGCCACCGAAATTGTCCGGTTCTGTCAATACCGAAAGGGCTACCGCGCCACCGGCTTCCATTTGTTTCGCGGCATTAATGGGATCAATGTCGGGGCGCAGGGGTCCGCGCGCTGGAGAAACTGGTTTGATCTCAGCTATGATCGCGTTCCTCTGGGCGGATTTAACGGCGCGCTTGAGACTGACCTGTCGATGGGGGAACTCTTCTTGGAAGTCATAGTAGCCGTCTTGAACTCTTTTCTTGGCGTCCTCGATGAGCTTGTTGAGGAAGTCAGGCATTCTGTGATTCAATCCTCTCTAGCTTAGATTCGTCGCCGTTAGTGAATTCGATCAGTCCCTTCAGCTTCTCGTACGCGTGTCCACTGTCAATTGACTCACGGGCTAATTCAACGCCTGCAGCTAGGTCTACCGTTTTTCCGCCGACCAAGATCACGGCTGCGGCATTGGCAAGCACCATTTGAAGCCGACTCGAGTTCTTTTCTTCGCTACCATTCAGGATTTTAACCATTAGCCTCGCGCTTTGGTCCACGTCAAATCCAGATAGTTCATTAGACTTCGCTTGTCTCAAGTTCAAGTCCTGCGGCGCAATCTCCTTTGTTATTATCTCACCATCTTTGACCCATGCGAGCTTCGTCCTTCCTATAGTTGAGACCTCATCAAGTCCATCCATCCCGTGAACGACTAATGCTTCTTCCGTCCCAAGTTTCTGCAATACCTTCGCCAGCGGTTCGACGAGAGTTGAGTCATATACGCCTAGGACCTGGGCGTTAGCGTTAGCAGGGTTTGTCAAGGGACCGAGTATGTTGAAGACGGTCCTTATGCCGATCTCTCTTCGTGGGACGACTGCGTTTTTCATTGCTGGATGGAACGCGGGTGCGAACATGAACCCGATTCCTACTTGTTCAATCGCGCTCTGTACGACGGTGGGTGGAGCGGCCAAGTTGACTCCGACGGCTTCGAGGACATCTGCGCTGCCGCATTTGCTTGTCACTGAGCGGTTGCCATGTTTGGCGATTGTGATCCCAGAACCAGCTGCTACCAGGGCTGATGTGGTGCTGACATTGAATGTCTTGACGTTATCACCTCCTGTGCCGCATGTGTCTACCGTTCTGCCAATGACGTGAGGATTTATTCTAACCGCGTTCTCGCGCATAACCAACGCGAAAGCCGTTATCTCTTCAACAGTTTCTCCCTTCATTCGAAGAGAAGTTAGAAATGCGCCGACTTGAGCAGGTGTTGATTCTCCGTCCATTATCTCTCGCATCGATTGCTGGGCTACGTCGAAGGGTAGCTCTTTGCGCTCGATGAGAAGTTGGATGGCTTCCTTAATCACTCAGGAACACTCCAAGAAATTCTTCAATATCTTGATTCCCTCAGTGGTGAGAATCGACTCGGGGTGAAATTGGACGCCGTAAATGGGATATTTTCGGTGTCGCAACGCCATGATTTCGTTATCGTCCATTGATGTAGCGGTCTCCTCTAAGCAGTTGGGGAAATCGCGTCTTCGGCAGACCAGTGAGTGGTATCTTGTCGCGTTAAGCGGGTTCTCTACACCCTTGAATAAACCATCGATTTTATGTTCAATCCGGCTGGTTTTCCCGTGCATCAAGCGTCTAGCGGGGGCAATGGAGCCGCCAAATGCGTAGGCGATACCTTGGTGCCCCAAGCAGACCCCCAAGGTTGGGGTGTTAGGGCTAATTTTCCTAAGTACGCTTAAGCAAACACCGAAGTATTTGCGGTCATCCGGTCGGCCAGGACCGGGTGAGATGATGATGCGATCCGGGTTCATGTCTGTGACTTCACCCGTTGTGATTGCATTATTCCTGCGGACTACTGGCTCCGCTCCAAGTTGCCCAACGTACTGAGCGAGATTGTAAACAAACGAATCGAAGTTGTCGATGATCAGAACTTTCATTCTCAAGCCCCCTTAAGCTTCAACGCATGCAACAGTGCATTGGCCTTTTGTTCGGTTTCAAACCATTCACGCGTTGGATCAGAATCAGCGACTATTCCGGCACCGGCCTGGATGTATGCCAAACTCCCATTTGCAACGAGTGTCCGGATGGTTATAGCGAAGTCGGCGTTGCCATTGTATGAGAAGTATCCTACGGCTCCTGCATAGGGTCCCCTTCGGCAGGGTTCCAATTCATCAATTATTTCCATCGCCCTTTTCTTCGGTGCTCCAGAAACTGTTCCAGCCGGAAAGATTGCTTTGAAGGTATCAATAGCATCGCAATTGGGTCTTAGTTGGCCTGATACTCTTGAAACGATGTGTTGTACGTGACTGTATTTCTGGACGGTCATAAATTCTGGAACTGTAACCGTTCCGAATTCACATACCTTTCCAAGGTCGTTCCTGGCCAAGTCTATGAGCATGACATGTTCTGCTCGCTCCTTGGGATCGTTGAGCAACTCGTCTGCCAACCGGGCATCTTGCTTGGTGTTCTTGCCGATGGGGCGTGTTCCCGCAATTGAAAAAGTGTCGGCACGATTGCCTTCGACTCTTCCAAGCATTTCAGGGCTTGAACCAACTATCGCCCTTCCTTTCATTTTTAAGAAATACATGTAGGGTGAAGGATTGATGTCGCGCAACGACTGGTAGAAGTCGATTAGATCTCCTTTGAACGAGAACTCGAACCGTTTGGATAATACGGCTTGGAAAATGTCTCCGGCGCTGATGTAACGTTTCACTTTGCGGACCATGGCTTCAAATTTTTCTTGTGTGATGTTGGTTCGGAGTTTGTTCGCGACCAACTTCTTTGTCTTGGGTTTCTTTTCTAGAAGGCGTTCAATCTCTCGAATCCTGTTGTTATTGTACCAGTAATAGTAGGCTTGGCTTGTTAGGTGATCGAAAACTATTCCGTCGTCATAGACTCCGAACTCGAGGTCGGGTAGTGCTGAGTCTTCCGTAGGAGGCTTGGCTAACGACTCGATGTAGCGTATCGCATCATATGAAAAGTATCCAACGAGTCCACCAACAAAACGGAAACCATGGTAGGTCGTGAAATTTTCAGCCAAGACCTTCCGTAGGGCCGGGAAGGGATCGCGGGTCTCAATTGTTGAGGAATGATCACCAATAGGAGATGTTTCGGTGTATCTACCGTTCTTTGACTCGACAATCTTGGAGGGAGAGAAGCCAAGGAATGAATATTGCGCGAGCTTCCGAGGACCCTCGGCGGATTCCAAGAGATAGCAATAGTCGCTTTGATTGCTAAGAGCGAGAAACGTTTGGAGGGGGTTTTCGGCGTACCTGAACTTTTGGAGCTTTAGCCTATGATCTGTTTGCGTAATCGCTTCGACGGCATGTCCAAAGGCTATACCCCATTTTCGGTCACTAATCCAGTGTATACCGCATATGTGATGCTGGTACTTTTTAAGCTACAGTGTACAGAAATGTACTTTCGTTTTGGCCTGACTCGACAACTGAGGATAACTCAAGAAATCTCTTTGCGACGCCACATTTCCCGCGCCATCGCAACATGTGACATGGCGAGTTAGTAGACTCCGACGCTGTATTGGCGGAATGGTCGACTCCGATATTGAGGTCATAACCGCCGGCCCACGAAATGACCGCTCGTTGTCAGTCAATATATGCGAGTTCGTCAGGACCTTTGTACCTGTGGGTCTAACAAAGGCCGAGTTCGATATCCTCAAGGCCTGGATAGCCGATCTACCTGATGTTACTAGTGGGCCGCATAGATTTGGCGGAATCGAATTCAAAGTTCATGGTTTGGAGTTTATGCACTTCCACGGTCAAACGCATCTCGATATTCGGCTGCCGATGTCCGACCAAGCCCGTATTTTAGTTGAAGGAAAGGCCGAGAAACATGCCTACGCTCCCCAGGCGGGCTGGGTCACGTTCAGAATCAAATCAAACGAGGACATCGATAAGGTGAAGGAGATAGTCCGGTTGGCGCACAACCGTGCGTTAACTGTCATGGAACAACATCAAACGAAAAGAACCACTGCAAAATAGCTTCGCAGCCTCTCACACCATAAATAGCGTTCACGTTTTATTGATAACTTCTCTTTTCCAATTGACCCCACCAAAGTACTGTAAATAGCCATGGGCCTTATCGGAGATACAGGATTAATAGTCGAAGAATTTCTTGAGTACCCGTAGAGTCATGTCCATGCATCCTATTTTTCGCATTACTCTGCTAAGCGTTTACATGGTGCTGCTGCTTCCCTACGCACCGGCTCTGGGCGCACCAACTCTCTCGCGTACCTCAGACCAACAGCTCACACTGTCAGCCAATCCTTCAGCCGCGGTTATCAAAGTGGGGGACAAGGCAACGATCAACCTAACACTCACAAGTGTGAGCATTTCGGGATCCGCTTGTTTTGAAGAACAGGGCTTTCCTGATTCAGGGTTCACGCTCACCTTCCTCCCCCAATGCGCACAGCTACAGTCGCCGACGACAAGTGCCCAGCTCATCGTTGAGGCTACGCCGGCTGCTGCGCCACAAAACTTCACAGCAACCATACTAGCAACGATTGGAAATCAGACGGCCTCTACCCCACTGACTGTAACGGTTATCCCAGCCATCCCCGCCTGGATTCCTTGGCTAGGAATCTTCCTATTCTTCCTGGTAATCGGAGTGGCGTTGACAGTGAAGCCTCGGAAACTAAGGAAAGCGAAGGGCAAAGGAAAAATGGGTGAATGAACACCCGAATTGCGGTTAGTAAGGAAATGTTCTCCCACCTCAAATTACAGACTGCTGCCGGAACCGCACTGACGATTGTTGGCTTGGTTGGAATCCTCATCTCATTTCAAGTGCAGAAATCGGACATCGATCCCACAGCCCTTATGATTGCTTTTGTTTCCATCTCCATCTCAATAATTGGGATCTCACTGATAATCGAAAACCCAGCTTCGCCCAGGAATGACGCCTCGGAAAGCAACAATAAATTGCACCAGCACCAGTAGACCTACACCGATGTCTGTCCATGCTTGACCAGAATTAACTAGACCATTTGGGCAGTTCAAGCAAAGAAACAAGCTCTGTCTGAAAACTGAGACCACAACCAATGGCATGAATTCTTCCAACATCATAGAAATCAGAGAAGGTAGCAGAAATGAAATTTTGCGATAAGTGTGGGGGGTACATGAAGATGACCAAGGACGGTTATGTTTGTTCAAAGTGTGGCAACCAGATGAAAGCTGAGATAGTTGACGTCGTGAAAATTAAGGCGGCCGATAAGCCAACTGAAATCCTAGACACATCGAAGCTAGAATACATGAAAGTAAATGAGCCATGCCCACTATGCGGCAACAACGAAGCATTCCACAGTTTAGGCTTCGTATCTGGCGAGCACGCAGGCGTGCGACAAGAGAGAGCATTGGAGCGATTCACATGCACAAAATGCGGCCACTCATGGAGCAAAGAGTGAATCGGAGACACCAATTGCCCCCTCTATACTTTCTTCCCAAACACACTAAAATGTTAGAATGAAAAAACCCGTTCGATAACCCTTGAACAAAATTCTCCATCATTCCGTAACGCTACGATGCAATACGGGGAGGGCTTTTGAACTATTCACGATTAGTCACCAAGTGGAAACGTGGCTAATTAAACCGTTTTCGGAGAAAGGCTTTGCCGAAATCGACCCAGTTGCCGGTGGAAAGTATGAGCTCTTCTGGGATGCCCAGCGCAAGCAAGACAACAGTACGATCGGTTGCCACATTACAGCGCTTGTCGATGGAGAATTTCTATCATTTGATTGGAAAGGCCCGACCGAATTCAAACCCATAATGAACAACACCGACCCCCTAACACAAGTCACAGTCTTCTTCATCCCAGTCGCAGATTCCTGCACACGCGTTCATTTGATTCATAGCGGGTGGGGCAGTTCACCAGAATGGGAAGCAGCACGAACATATTTCGAAAAGGCGTGGAACTCAGCCTTCGAAAATTTGAGACGTATGGTAAATGGTAAGTAGAACCAAGTAACCATACGTCAAATGGAAGGTTGGATTAAGGTGGTTTTTCTGCAGATGGCCAACGCCGAACCTTTACCCGGTAAGGAACGCGAACTAATAGAACGAATGAAAAGCTTTGCAGAGTTTCTACGATCACAACCGGGGCTCGTGAACGTATTCGTGTTACGGGATGAGGTATCGGGTGCGACGATAGGTTTGTCGATATGGCGAGATAAGGAGTCTTTCGAAAGAGGCATGAAGGCAGCGAATGGACAACCGCCAAAGACACCCCTCACACGAGAACCACCGAAATTGCGGTGGTTTACTGAACTCTGATAGTCGACGGGTATAGAACAGAAACATGAATCCCAGAACTGATCGTCATCATAGCCAGGCAGTCGAAGTCAGTTTTGAATGTTAATCAAACAGGCACCACAAAGTGAATTTTCGAATCTAGGCCAGCAATTGTCACTCGCTTGGTCCAAAGTTTCTTATAATCCATGAAGTAACGGCGACCTGGATACGATGGACACTATTAAGCCCCGTGTGAAGGAGCGTGACGTTCTGATTCTACGAGAGGGCAAAGAACGCTCGATTTGTACGTGTGACGGCAGCCTTCCCCAGACAGATGGCAAGAGTATCGTTCCCACCTGCGCTAGATGCGGGGGACGCATTCTCCACCTGGGCTAAGTCAACTGGACGAGTCTTTCCGTTCCTGTTGTTATCCTGACTCAGGCGTGGCGCCGCCGCGCCAGGCCGTAAATCTTCTGGCAGTTGACGGAACACGATTTATCGAAGACGCTGATTGTCGCCACGATCCAGATCAACGTCTCCACGTTTGCGTCCCAAGTAATGAAACGCAGTTGAGACAGACGGTGTCCTCACTGGAACCTGCAAGAAACATGCATCCACACTCTGAACACTTTATGTGGTGCATGCAATCACCAAGGCTGGTTACCTAATGTCGCTGTATCGGACGATATAACCAACTTTACTGGCGAAGGCGCAGTTCTTTGAAATAACTAAACAAGAGCGCTGAAATGCCGTGCTTGAATTAGTAGTGATCCGGAACCGGACCATTGGGAGGTTCTTCAGGGTGATCGTACAACTCGATAAAGTTCCCGTCGGGATCCTTAATGTAGGCTACGTGGTGGCCACTTGATGTAGTCCAGACGTTGTCATTTGATGAAAGCTCTTTGGTGGACGGATGTATACCTAATGCTGCAAGCTGCTTCAAGGTCTCGTCGACACTCTCCACTCGAACGCCGATGTGATCTAGTCCTTCGCCTGGAAGGTAAGGTGTCGCGTACGCTGAACCTTCAGCGTACCAATTCAATTCAAGCCTCTCCCCCGATTTCCGATCCTTGAAGAGAACATACTTCGACTCGTCACCACTATAACCGGCCAATTCCACCAAGTCGAAGAGTTTCATGTAGAAGTCTTTCGATCGTTCGAAGTTAGTTACTCGAATTCCGAAGTAACTTATCCACATGGGATTAAAGCAAGATTGAGCATGGTAATAAGGAACTATAACTCACGTTTCCAATTTTGGCTAGGTATTCTGGTCCTGATGGATTGATGAAACGTTCGATTCGTTTCGATTCGAAGTAGAGAAGGGTTAGCCGAATGCAATTTGTTCCTGTTCGTTATGATTGTTTGTTATGGTTTCTGTCGCATTTTCTTGCGCGAGTAATCTCTTTCGAGTGCTGCTACGTATTTGTCCCAAATCTCGTGGATCTGCTTCACATCCTGTGCTTTCGTAGGAGCCTTGCGTATCTTGTAATGCTCCTTGAACTTCATGTCAAGCCTGGTCTTTCTGGGTCCGAGTGAGGTAAGGACATAATCCCCAATCTCATCGTCCTCGTCACCGGTAAAGTCAAGGTGCCACGTCTTAGGAGGATAGAGCGTAACGACGTCCACTGCGCTTCTTGACTTACCCTGACTTCTATAATTCACTACGTAAACCACTCGACGTTTGTTCTTTAGCAGTATCTTGCGTTTTGACTTTGAACCGGTTATCTTTGGATCGCTTTCCCTGTAATCCGTACACCAATCATAGACAAAACGAAGGGGTGCCCTGATTGTCTTTGCAACGTGTACAGCATGACTTTTCGTATACATTCCTCTTGCCAAATCTAACACATCCCAATTAGAGTTGGCACCTTGGGTGCTTAAGTTTTTTCGCGTCAGCTATATGCCCATGAAAAAGCCTGTAGCCACCCTCACTTTCGTATTCGTAATTGTTTCCAGCAGACGAATGGAGTACGATAGTCTGTATGGACGATGCGTAGGTCGATCTGCTTATTTCTAGTCGGGGGACTAGTTCTTTGCCAATGAACATAGTGGGTCCCAGAAAGACAAGGTTACGGGCGCTGTATCAAGGATTTTCAGTAGTTCTGGGGACAGATACTCTTTCCTGACAACGACCTCGTAGAGATATTGATCGAACCACTCGTCCATCATGTACATGAATCCTTGATCTCCTATGGCGGCTCCCCAGCTGTTCTCAACTCGCCATTTCCTCGGTTTGCCTTCCTCATCGAGGTCAAGCCCAGTAATCACCATGGCGTGGGTCATTTCACTGTCTTCATAATCTAATCTCGCAGCTTTGTCGAGTTGGAATTTCGTGCCATAGACTGATTCGTAATCGTATATGCTCAGATCCATTGCTCCCATGTCCGTCTGAAGCATCTTGGCTACGTCGCAGCCGAACCACACTGCATGATTTCCTTTGATCATGTCTATGGTTGCTTTCTTCAAGGTCTCCAAGTTGACGTTTAGGTAGCGCGTGTCTTGCCCGCCGACTACGTTGCCGAGATATTGGACGGTGTATATTTTGTTGAATGGTTTGTTCGGAGCGTTGATCAGGGTCACGAAATCATCAAGCGCTACCCCGATGTACTCATTGTAGAACTGGACTGGTGTGATTTTTCCCCTTCTGTGGAAAAAGCCGTCTTTGTCACGCCATTCCCAGTCGAATGTCTCTAGTGGGACACCGAGGTTGATGCACAGCATCTTGTAGAATTCTTCGATGAACTCATCCTTCTTCTCTCTTAATTCGGATACTGACGCTCCATTCTCATTCATGTCTCGCAGTAACTTAGCGTATTCTCTGAGTTTAGAGGCGAGTAGAGCATCCATGGGGTCGGAATTGTTGCTGTTGGCTGTTTCTGGCATGAACGTTTTTGGTATGACGCCGTACTTCTTTATGAGATTCACAAACATATTCCATTCGCCGCCGTCTGATGTTGGATCGGAAAGAAGCGAATTAACCAACCTCCCATTCAGGGGCTCTTCCTTTGTTTCTATAATGGTTTCCAAGAAATAGTTGGCTTTCTCAAGTTTGTCCCAAAACATTTGGTATATTTCAGAAAGCTCAAATGTTTTCAGGTTCAGCTTTTTCATGGCTTCAAAAGAGAGCGCACTTAGCCCTGAGAATGCCCAGCATCTCCCCGATTTTTCTTGGTTGGCTGCATCTGGAGATTCGATAAGATTGCTGAAGGTGAAGTTTTGCCTGTCCACCTCCTTTCTACTCAACGCAACTGCAGCTATGCCATTCTCTGTAACAGCATTCAAGGCAAGTGTGTTTCCTGGGTTCTGGTTGAACGATCGCGAGAAGCGCCTTATGTCTTCAAAACTCAAACGTTTTTCCAAGAGCTTTTCCAACTGAATGTGTACTCTCATGCATAGCTAAAACATGTTGCGCTCTCGCACCGGTTACGTGCGCCACGGAAACAGGCAGCGATACTTACTCGTGACCAGCTACCCTAGAAATGTGAGTTGAACAGTCAAGACAAGTTCGACACCGACATCTTCATGACGACACCAAGAATTTCTCCCCGTTTTCTCGCGCACACTTGAGGGCGTATGTGGTTGTAGTAAATTCGTTGACCCTCGATAACTGAGGTATCAGGTTTCTTGATACAATAACATTCGTTTAAGAGGTGTACTAAGTTCTGCTACTCTGTGGTTCGCCTGTCGAAGCGCTCCTAACACTTTCTCTTCCCATTTCTCGAAAAGGGTTATTTAGGCGTAGAATGAACCTCACTCCAGATCAAAGTTGGACACAGGAAAGATTCGTGCAGAACTCACAGGGCTTCTGCAAGACATCGATAAACTCTTCGAGATGGTTGAACGAAGCCTTGGAGAATTCGGCAAGGACAAAGAGCTCCAGCAAATCAAGGACAGCGCGAAACAGCACATCAAAGAAATCATGAAAGCGATCTGATTCTTCACGGCTCTTGAGCTAACAGCCTGTGTATTCAACTCTCTAGGTCTAACCTGAGAAAAGAGAAGACGGGCTTCATCGCTTCCTATAAGGAAGAGACCAAATATCCCGGTTTAGCTACCAATTACGTCAAAACGGACTCCTTTTCAATGGATTGGAGAGCCGATGCGGTCATAGTGATTGGAGTGACGGGAGTAGAGGTTTGTTAGTTTTGCCAGAAGTAAGCGACGCTGACACTTACGTTGGCTCTTTAAGAAAAGACCGTTGAATTTAGGAGAATTGTCATGACCCACGAGCCCCGGAACTATGGGGTTGAGCGGCCTTTACAGGAATGGGTAGGTGCCGTTGCTAAGATAACTAAACCAGATGGCATAGTGTGGTGTAATGGGTCTGATGAAGAATTTCAGTCTCTTATCAGTCCGATGACCGCAGATGGGACACTGATTAAGCTCAACCAAGAAAAATATCCAAACTGCTATCTGCACAGAAGCAACCCGAACGACGTAGCCAGAACCGAAGAAGCGACCTTCATCTGCACAACGAACAGAGAGGACGTGGGTCCCACAAATAACTGGATGCCTTCTGATGAAGGCGAAGCAAAGTTGCTGGGGCTTTTTGATGATTGCATGATAGGGCGAACAATGTATGTTATCCCATACCTTCTGGGACCCGCAGGTTCGACTTATTCTCAGGTCGGAGTTGAGCTCACTGATAGCCTCTACGTCGCTGTGAATATGGAAATTATGACGAAAGTCGGCAAGGTTGCGATAGAGCACATAAATGACGGCGAATTTGTGAAAGGCATACATTCGACCGGCCAGTTGGATCCAACTAGAAGGTACATTTGTCATTTCCCAGATAAGAAACTCATAATGAGTTTGAACTCGAACTATGGAGGAAACGCCCTCCTCAGCAAGAAATGCCACGCCCTGAGGATCGCGAGCGTGTTGGCGCGAGATGAAGGCTGGCTGGCAGAACACATGCTAATCATAGGAATAGAAGATCCAGAGGGCACGGTGACCTATGTGACCGGGGCGTTCCCCAGCGCCAGCGGTAAGACTAACCTCGCTATGCTCAGCCCGCCAGAATACATGAAGGACTGGAAAGTCTGGGCGGTCAGCGACGACATAGCTTGGATACACCTAGATTCCGAAGGTAGGTTCAAAGCAATCAACCCTGAGAGCGGATTCTTCGCGGTCGCCCCCAACACCAACATCAAGACAAACCCAAAGATGATGGAAGCCGTCAAGAAGAACACAATATTCACGAATGTCGCCTTATCGATGGACAGAACTCCATGGTGGGAAGGCATGGGCGACCATCCCAGAAAACTTTGGGATTGGCAAGGAAGAGTATGGACAGCCGGCAAGGGAAGCGCCGCCCATCCAAACTCAAGGTTCACAACTTCAATCAATCAATACCGGTTCCTATCCACGGAGTACACAAATCCGAATGGTGTTCCAATCACGGCCATAATTTTCGGAGGAAGAAGGTCTGATCTTGTTCCGTTAGTTTACGAATCATTCAGCTGGGAACACGGAGTCATGATGGGCGCCATGCTTAGAGTGGAAACTACGGCCGCCGCTGCAGGGGAGGTTGGAGTTCTAAGATACGACCCAATGGCGATGATACCATTCTGCGGATACCACATTGCCGATTACTTCAGACATTGGCTTTCATTTCGATCAAAGAGCGAAAACCTCCCTAGAATATTCCAGATGAATGCATTCAGAATGGGAAAAGATGGAAGATTCCTTTGGCCGGGATATGGCAACAATCTCGTCGTTCTCAAGTGGATTCTTGACAGATGTAGAGGTACGGCTGATGCAGTTGAAACACCGATAGGCTACGTCCCGACGCCTGACTCGCTCAACTTGGCCGCGATGAATCTGCCGGGAACCACTGTCGAAGAGTTGCTTAAGGTCGATGAGACAGGGTGGATGGACGAAATCGAATCCTCTTGGTTGTTCTTCAAAACTCTCGGAGAACAATTTCCTGACATATTGTGGGAGGAGCTTTCGAAATTGAGGGATAGACTACGAAATTCGAACTTCGCACCTCATCACTAATGGAGTGATTCTGCTAGGTACGACCATTGGCTTTTCGCGTGCGTGGTTCCTCTAGTGCGCACACAGGATGATGGTTCTTGGAGGGCCTATAGCCTCTCCAATAGCGGCTCTTGAGTACATCCTTCATAATCATAAGTAAGTGGTTCGCAGTAACTAACCGATTATACTAAAACGAATCCAGTTTCGGTGGATTGCAGAAAACCTCTCGACTTTACCGACTTATTTGCGGACCGCGCTGGTTGCTTCTTCGAGTATTGTGTATGCTCGTGGTCCGTCTGACTCATCGAGGATCAGGATGATCTCTTCGTATCCTAGGAATGCGTCTACGATGTTTATTCCGTTGCGGTAGAGCAGGTCAGTTATGTACGCTGCGATTCCAGGTGACCTCTCCGCTTCCTCGGATAGATGTATTGTAATTTTCGCCGCGTTCAGTCGAGGTTTCAGGGAGTATCGACTCCTGAGTGCCGTTTTCAGTTTTTCATAATCGTTTGCGTCGGCTATGATCTTGATAGAACTTACGAGTGGGAAGATGTGAGGGCGTTCGTTTAGCTCAGCAGATAATTCGACGAGTCTCTTCAATTCGGTGATGAAAGCTTCTCTCTTGGGGTTGATAGTTACGTCGACCACTCCGCTACTCAGCGTCATCTTTGCATTTTTAAGTACCGACATTGTGAGCGGTAGCCCAAGCTTCGCTTGCGAATCGGAAAACCTCTTGATAACCACAACCATGGTGCCGACATTCACATCTCTACCAGTAATCCGATCCACCGTCGGCTTGATTCTTTCAGCTAGTGCATGGTAGTTGATTAGCCCCATGCGGAGGTGTTCGTAAACTGAATGGTTTCGACTTATGAGGTCGATTACCGTTCCGGATATTGTTGGTTTGGTGGTTTTCATGACTGAAGCGTGAATTAGGTAGATGTTACAGATATATCTTTGGGTAACAAGTGTTATAAGCGTGATACGTGTATAACTGCTACTAACAATACTTGGAGTTAGTAGGTGAATACAATGCAAGCAAACAAAATGTTCCCGACTTACGTGTTAGCCAAGGTCCAGCGTGACCGTGTCCCACAAGTGGTTGAGGAACTACGCAGATACAGCGAGATAGAGTTCAGCGCACCAGTGACCGGTCGATACGATATCATTATGCGAATAAAGAACAGTAACCCAGAACAACTAATCAGTACAATCAACAAAATACGCACTATCAATGGCGTCAACGCTACTAATACCTTCACTGCAAATGACGGATTCGTTAACGGTCAAAAACTTGACACGCAGGGCGTTTGGGGATTCAGTTTACTATCAGTGAATAAACCATTATCGCAAATTTTACAGAAACTGAAGAGCCTACCAGCCATATACGACGCGTGGAGTATTCCAGGTCAGTTCGACATTATCATGAGTTACAAGGCTCAGAACTACGAGCAACTCATGAAATCGACGGTCGATCAGATCGCCCAAACTGAGGGCATATGGCGAAGCGAAACACTATTCGCGTACCAGCCTAACCTTAAGGCATAAATCTCTAGTAACCTGGGAGGATCCGCTCCCGGTCTACCTGTTTTTCTGTAAATAACTAATGATCTAGCCGTCATCAGAATCGCTGAAGATCAAGTTCTGTCAACTGCGCGCTTCGTCGGACTCTCTCATGCGCTGTATACCCTTCTTGGATACCGCGTTTTGAAGCTTGGACAATTTATCAATTTCGTCGAGCAGAACCTTGAGTTCCAGATTGTAATGGCCGCATTTCGGGCAGTTTTCGTCGCCCTTCAGTCTTTCTCGTTGCTCAATTAGTCTGCTTACAATGCCATCTTGAACTTCCAATGTTTGGTCAGTATGCTTGCGCGGAATAGGTATTTCGAGCTTATGTTCTGGATTAGGATCAGCGTTATGTCTTGTGTGTGCGCATCAAATGCTTTTTGCACACTCAACATTTGGCCGAGGTATAGAAAGACTGCAATTCAGAGAAACTGCGCAGGGTTTGCCTTACCCTGCGGCTTGTTTTGCTTTTCCGCCTCGCCAGTTTCTTCTTTCTCTTCCGCCAATCACTCGTTCACGTGGGGTCCTGAAGGATTCCCGGCATTGTTGTGAGCAGAAAATGTAGCCTTTGAATGTGATGTGTTTCTCGACTTTCTTGCCGCAGTTCGAACAGTACCTAGCATGACTGTCGTTCACGATCTTAGTCAAACTTCTCCACGCTGCTTGAGGCTTCTCTCCAAGCCACATAATTCAAAGTTCAAACGTCACTCCTCTCAGACTGCGTTACATCATTCTTGATCTGCTAAACCAGAACATTAATTAATAACATAAGACTTATATACTATTTGCTGGCCGTGCGCAAACATGGTCGGCCCTGAAAGATGGGTCGAACCAAGTTGTTGCACTCGGGAGTACCTTGTGCAAAGAGTGCATTCGCCTCCGGCCAACATTATACGGTTTTCACAAACCACTATGATTCTTGCGTTCACGTATGTATCGCCCAAACCATCCACTTGTTGAAAGAGGCACGGAACTAGCCCTGCAACGGAGGTAAATGTGATTTGGAGCAAGCGTTTTCATATCGCACAGAGCTCTCTTTTCTTTGTGTGAATCATGCGCGAGAAAGACAGTTTTCGAAAGAAAAATCTGCTGACGAAGATTGAAAACCTAATTGCCAAGTGGGAAGCGGAAAGAAACAACCTCCCAAACGAAGAATACAAATCGAACGTACAATACATACAAGGCTTCCTTGCGGGCTTGGAGGAAGCGCGACGAATAGTCAAAGGCCTCCCGTCGAGCGGACGGCGCCCATCGGAGATTCATCAGCGGCTCAATGAGAGAAGGAAGAAGGAGAACGACCGGACGGAAGGAGAAGGACCCCGTCTTACTTCCTAACCCCCATCGCTTTCAATTATGATTCCCCGCAAGAAGAACACTGCTCATAGTCCTTTCGGACGTGCGACTGGATGTGAACTTTGTGACGAGCGTTCTGCTATCTAGCGGACGGCGCACTGGATATGTGTGCGCGATTCTTCTTGCGCTTGCTCCTAACCGGGGTTAGACCAATGCCGCCGCGTCTCGCTTTGTCTTCGAGCAGAGTGAGGTCAAACTCAACCTTCTTCCTTCTCTTGCGGCCAATCTTACTTTCCTTCCATCCCAAGATGGTTCAACGACTAGTATGCAACCAGAGTAGATTTAGATTCCGGCATAAGGAACGACGCGCCAAAGCAGATTTAGAGAAGTGAGACAGAGGTTAGTATGAAGTCTCAGTGTAAGTTGCAGGGCGTAAGCGAACACCCGACATGCGTCTCTTTCTAGATAAAGATCGAATCCACTGAAACTTTAGCTGTGATTCTGCTTTCTCTGCAAGTCTTCAGCAAATCGTTACGTGAGTATTGGTCACAGATAGCGATCACAAAAAGAGAATAGGGAGGCGAAGAGGAAGTTACTTTACCGGTATCCTCTTGCCCCGGGGTTTCGCCTTGAGAGGAAGGTTAAGTGTCAGTAGGCCGCTAGCGAATTTTGCTCTAGCCTTTTTCGGGTCTATCTCATGCGCGAGAGTATAGCAGCTTGAATATTCGAAGTCTTCTCTGGGAGCCTCAACGCAGAAGCCATCACTCGTCACGTCGACAGCTACATTCTCTTTCTTCACACCTGGAAGTTCAACTTGGATCGTGAATTCTTTGTCATCGTGATACGCGGACCAGAAGTTTGGTACAACCTTGACCTTTTTCTTAGCCAAGCAACACACCTCCTTTGCTCTTTTTACTCCTAGTGTTCGTGTTCGCCTTCAGCTTTTTCGCCGTGTCCATTTCTATGCTTGATCTTCATGTAAAGGTTATGTGAATAGAGTTCAAGATCGAACATGCTTCTACGTGTTCTCTTGCAGCGACCACGTCGTTATCATCGTAATTCTTCGTTTCCATGAACCGTTTCAATCTATCATTCAGCTGTTCTTCAACAGCACGTGAAAGAAACTCCACAAGCTCATTCGGATATATCCCTTCTCCATAGCTTTCTCGACTTTTGGCAGAACTGGGCCCCTGTCGAGTCCCGCTAGCTTCAGCCTCGTATACGATGTCCCTTCTCCTTTGCGGTGCAATCGCACAACGGTTTCGTAGAACCATAGGTCGGCTATGCCAATCGCTTCCTTGTTGCCTTGCTTTCTCACAGTCATTGCGCGGTCGAATGCCTTCTTGATCTCATCAAGCTGGCTTGAAAAAACTTAGCTGTGTAATGGATCCTCCGGCATTAAGAATTTTGCGAACAATAGATGGGCTCAGTGAACACTGGATTACTTTCTTTGATGCTTCGTCCATAAGCGAACCGGTTTTTGTGTGTGCACCAGAAAAATCACACACAAGGAAGATGGTCTGCACGAATCCTCCTCTGCCACGTTCTGAGTACGAGAATAATAGCAGGATCCTACACAATCTACACGAGAGAAATGGGTGAAACAGGTTCATACTTGAAAGGAGTCCTTAGCCTATCTGTAGAAACAAACATGAGACCTGCACCGCCGACGGTCTCTGCCCTAGACGTAACCTCAACGGTAATGGATCTGATGGCAAAGGAAAACGTTGGATCTATAGTGGTTGTGGAGAACAGCCAACCCGTGGGGATAGTCACCGAGAAGGACATGCTCTACAGGGTCCTGAAGGCTGGCAAGAATCTTGAACTGACGCTTGTCAAGGATGTAATGTCCAAACCTCTTTTCACGATTGATGCTGAGCGAACAATAGCGGATGCTTTAGAAACGATGCATAGGCATAACATCAGGAGACTAATCGTTACAAAAGCGGGCGTCCTAGTCGGTCTTACCACGGAAAGAAGACTGCTGGAAATCGCCCACGGTCACTACGTGATGAAAAGCCTTGGTCCTCTAGAAACGACAGATGACTATGAAGTCCACAGAATACGAGTCGCGTATGTGAGCACATACCCTCCTCGCGAGTGTGGCATAGCTACATACACCAAGAATCTTGTCGATGCCATCTCCGCGTTTTGTACGCGAGTTGTGAAGCCCCCAGTGATCGCGGCAATCAACGATAGAGGCGGACACTACAATTACGAGATTCGAGTAAAGTGTCAGATCGATGCGAACGACATTCAATCCTACCAGAAGGTCGCACAGGAAATCAATGCGTCTGATGTGGATGTTGTGAATCTGCAGCATGAGTATGGCATATTCGGAGGAGAATGGGGCGAGTATGTCAATGAGTTTCTGCAAACAATTGAAAAACCGGTTATTACCACTCTGCACACGGTTCTTGAGGAGCCGGTTCCCCATGCTAGAAAGGTAATGGAAGGAATTCTTGAGCAAAGTGACTTTGCCATTGTGATGGCAAAGGTCGGCATAGGAATACTGGAACAGCTCTATGGAAGTTACCCAGACAGGATTCGACACATACCTCACGGATGTCCGAATGTACCTTACCTTGGAACTACATTGCCAAAACGAAGCTTGGGCTTGAAAGATCACGTCGTGCTATCGACTTTTGGATTGCTGAGTCGTGGAAAGGGAATAGAATACGCAATAGAGGCACTCCCGCAGGTACTGAAAGACCGTCCAGAAATCCTGTATCTGATTATCGGTGAGACGCATCCAGAGGTCAGGAAACGCAAAGGTGAAGAGTACCGAGAATTCCTGCTTGATCTTGTTGAATCACTTGGGTTGGAGAAGAACGTCAGATTCGTAAATCGCTTTCTGCCTGAAAACGAGTTGATCAACTACCTTCAAGCATCCGACATCTACGTAATTCCGTACCCGAATCGAGAGCAGATCAGCAGTGGGACACTTACATATGCTCTGAGCACGGGCAAAGCCATTGTTACAACTCCATTTCTTCACGCCGAAGAGGCGATATCCAAGGGTGCTGCCCTGGAATGTGGGTTCAAGGATCCGGACTCCATTGCTGGATGCGTCAATACACTACTCAATGACAAACAGATTCACGACAGATTCAGTAGGGCAGCGTATGAATACAGCAGAGCCATGACATGGCCAAGCGTAGCTATGAGGTATGTCAACGTATTTTACCATGCCCTTGGTCTCTGAGGTTCAGAAACATACGGCTAAGTCAAGCCACTAGCAACAGCGAGAATGCCAAAGTCAACTTCTGACCAAAATGCAATGGCTAGATTATTTGGACTGTTACCGTTCGGTTGATTTTGCTGGTAACGAAGTTTGCGGTTGGCGGAAAAACCTGTGAAAACGCGGTTGATGAGGATAAACGCGTTAAGTTAAGAAAAATCAAGAAGAATCACTTTTCACAGGATAAGCCCAACAAAAGGGTGTGTCAGTCGAAGACTTGACTTTATCTCCAAACGAAAAGTAAAATATAGCGAGTTCAAGAGTTCATTCTCCTTAGATGTTCATTGTTCTGTCCGAAATGTGGTAAAGAAGCAAAACAGACTAGTCCCTCAGATACGCTGTACGCTTGCCCTAATGGCCACGAAATGTCACCGTTTCGAGTCGAAGAAGACCCGTATCTAACGGATCGATCGAAAGGACAGTGTGTCGTCTGTTCATCGCCTATTCTGTTAGAAGATGCGTATTGCCGAAGATGTGGCTTTAGGCAAGCTGAAGTGAATAAACTGCCCGAGAAAGCAGACCCCAAGAGTCAATAGAGGAAAAGTAGCATCAAAAAGGGTTCTGTTGCGAGAGACCCCAAACCCTCGATTTTTCACAGGATGATGTTTCAACCGACCATTTCACAAGTGGCTAGCCATAATTCAAAATGCCGCTAAGAAAGCGTAATCCATACCGGTTCTGTTCTCTCAAAGACGCATCTGCCGGCACATCCACAATTAGCATATGTATCTATATATGCGGAAGCCTATATGTATATTTGGTGATAGATTTGGGTAGACTCTACATTGTACTCTCAGACGCTGTTGAGCGGCGACTCCGATTGGCAGTTGTTGTGAGACTCGGTGGTAAGAAAGGAAACCTCAGCGGTGCGATAGAAACGGCCGTCCTTGATTGGTTGAATAAGAAACCTAGAATCGACTATAGCATAACTTAGCTGTCGAATGAGTGAGCAACTACACGCACAGAAAAAAACGGTTCAAACTCGGTTGGCCGCACCAAACATCCTTAATTACATCATGCGTCGACCAAGCATATCGGGGAAGGAAAGATGTCAATTTATTGGGTAAGGAGCTATTACGGAAAACCAGGGAAAATTACAGAGTACCTAAAATGGCTGAACTCAGACCGGGCAAAGCTATTAGCTTCTCAAATAGAGAAGGAAACTGGTATCAAGTACCTGAACACTTACATCGCGATTCAAAGCTTTGGTGACTATGACGCCGAGGATTGGTGGGCTGCACCCAACTGGGCCTCCCTAGACAAGATGCGCGACTGCAACGCTTTAGCGGAATGGACCCTGAACAGTTGGGACTTGATCGACCAGACAAGGCCTCAAAAATCAAGGATGATGCGAACGATCAACGAAGTCAAGACCATAGAAAAACCAGAGAAGTGGACTGAACTACTATAGGACGTAACAGGACGTAACTACTGCTTACTCTTTGGAACAGTATCGACTAGCGGAGCTTGGTCACTAAGAAAACTTCTGAAAACCTTTGAGGACTCGAAGCAGCGAGGATTGCGTGAGTCCACTGAGGATCCCCACCACCACGAGAAAACCTGCGAGACGAAGCGTGAGACTGTCTCTATACGAGACTAACGACAACGTCTTTCTGTAGTTTATGCCTTCGCGTGGCGTCTGCGAAGAAGGTGGCCGCGATGGGCTGGCACTACCCGAAGTGCCGTACGGCGTTCGTCGAGTTTGAGTCCTCGTGTCCCAACTGCCTTGTACCGCTGAGAAAGTAAGTACGAGGACTGAATGTAGCCGAGTGCTCATGTCAGAGCTTGCTCACGCTACCGCTCTTCTTGTCAAATGGGTTAGGAGCCAATTTGTGTGTGTGGGTCTAGTGGTCAATCTAAGGCTGCTACCGCTTGGGTTTGTCAACCTCGAACTGTTTTGATAGCTCCTCCATCAATTCTCTTTCCTTAGGCGTCAGCGTCCCAGGAGTTCGCACGTTTACGTGTACGAGTTCGTCTCCTTGACCTGAGCTGCTCTTTATCCCTGCGCCTCTTAATCGAAGTGTTGTGCCACTTTGCGTCCCAGGCGGTACTCGGACTATTGCTTCGCTTCTTAGTGTCGGAACTCTTATCTCAGCACCCAAAGTGGCTTGGGCAAAATTGACGTTAGCCTCATACACGAAATCTAAGCCTCTCCTGATTAGATGCGGGTGGGGTTTGATTCTTATCGTCACGTAGCAGTCTCCTGGTGGGCCGTCATAAGGGCCATCTTCGCCCTGTCCTCGAATGACCAGATGGTCGCCATTGTCAATACCAGCGGGCACCTTGACCTTAAGCTGCACGCTCTTTTCTTCGAGTCCATTACCTCCACATGTCCTGCAGTGCTTCTGAGCTACCTTTCCTCTGCCATTGCAGAGGTCGCAGGATACGATCATCTGCCCGAAACCTGAGTCAGCTTCATGCTCGATTCTTCCTGAGCCTTGGCATTTTGGACATGTCGTCAAATGACTGCCAGGCTCAACGCCTGAACCACCGCATCTAGTGCACTTCTTCATTCTTGGTAGAGTTACTTCCAACTCAGTTCCGAAAGCAGCTTGTTCGAATGTGATCTCCAGTTGGGCCTCTAAGTCGCGGCCGCGAGGGGGCTCAGGCTGCGCTTGGTGAACTGTGAAGCCTCCGCCGAAGATTCGATTGAGGAGGTCGTTAGTATCGAAGCCAAATTCTGAAAAGACTTCTTGGAAATTTTTGCGGTTGAAGATGTCTTCTTGTTTGTATTGCTTATTTATTCCTTCGAAGCCTGAGGCGTCGTACTGGCGCCTCTTCTCGGGGTCGGAGAGTACGGCGTAGGCCTCTGAAACCTCCTTGAATCTCTCCTCAGCGTCAGGTCTTTTGTTCCTGTCTGGGTGATACTTGAAGGCGAGTTTGCGGAACGCGCGCTTAATTTCTTCTTGAGATGCATCGCGACTGAGCCCTAGTAGGTCGTAGTAATCCAGCTTCGCCAAGTTAGACTATCATCTGAATACGCTATAGATGAAAAATGAAAGAAGCTATTTCTTATCCTCGTCCACGACCTTATACTCTGCTTCAACAGTTTTTTTTCCCTGTTGCTCTTCTCCCGATGGCGGAGCTTCCTGACTGGGTTGTTGTTGAGGTTTTTGAGATGCCGTCTGCTGATAGACTGTTGCACCTGCCTCCTGAACTACTCTTCTTAGCTCTTCGACCTTGGCGCTAATTTCAGCTAATCCTCCCGACTTCAACGCGTCTTTCAGTCCCTGAAGAGCTTCTTGGGTTTTCGTCTTCTGCTCAGCGGCGAGTTTGTCGCCAATCTCGCCTAACGTCCTCTCAGTCGTGTAAATCAGGGAATCGGCAGTGTTTCGAATTTCAGCTTCCTCCTTGGCGCGTTTATCCTGTTCGGCGAATTGTTCTGCCTCTCTTATCATTCGACTTTTCTCTGTTTGGCTAAGCTTGGTTGATGCAGTTATTTTGATGCCCATCTGCTTGCCAGTGCCCAAGTCTTTCGCAGAAACGTTGAGGACGCCATCCGCATTAATGTCGAAGGTCACCTCAATCTGCGGGACACCTCGAGGTGCAGGTGGAATGTCTGTGAGGTTGAATTGGCCCAAGCTGATATCGTCCTTAGCCATGGCGCGTTCCCCTTGCAGCACATGTATGGTGACAACCGTCTGCAAGTCGGCAGCCGTCGTGAAAGTCTGGCTCTGCTTAACGGGTATTGTTGTGTTTCGCTCGATGACCTTTGAAAAGACAGCTCCCAAGGTTTCCACTCCCAGAGAAAGAGGCGTCACGTCAAGGAGCACTATATCTGAGATTTCTCCTGTCAAGACCGCTCCTTGAATGGCGGCACCGATGGCCACGCATTCCATCGGGTCGATGCCTCTCTCAGGTTTTTTGCCAATTACGTCTTCGATGAATTGCTGAACGAACGGCATCTTTGTTTGTCCGCCTATGAGGACGATTTTATCGACCTGCGCTGGGGTCAACTTTGCATCCGATAGGGTCTTCAGGATAGGTTCCCTGATCCTCTCCACTATCGGTCTGGTTAGTTGTTCGAGTTTCGCTCTTGTCATAGTCATGTGAAGATTCTTTGGGCCTGTAGCGTCAGTGACAATGTATGGGAGATCTATGTCCGTAGTTATCACGTTTGATAGCTCGATCTTAGCGGTCTCGGCAGCATCCTTCAAGCGCGCCATAGCTTTCACATCTCCTCTGAGATCAATTCCCGTATCGCGCTTAAACTCTGAAACGACATATTCCACTACGGCCTGGTCGAGATCTGCTCCACCTGTTTTTGTGTCTCCACTTGTGGCTAGAACTTCAAAGAC
>Ga0181539_1000025_pt1 | contig 140586 bp, 151 predicted proteins | sample PEATcosm2014_Bin_46_FD_119767 | JGI IMG/M metagenome (GOLD analysis project Ga0181539, IMG submission 119767) | Peatland microbial communities from MTU Mesocosm Facility, Houghton, MI, USA - PEATcosm2014_Bin23_60_metaG | ecosystem: Environmental > Terrestrial > Soil > Wetlands > Peat | place...
GCGATTGGTGCGTGCGTTATTGCTCCACCAAATGCGCTCCCGAGCAGGACCAAAGTCAGAAATGGTCCAACAATCGTGGAGATGACGAGGAATGGTTGTCTAAAGAATTTTCGAACATCCCGCTCGCATACGGCTAAGGCAGCTTTCAATCTCCCAGACTCCGACCTGTAAAGTTCAGGAAAACGTCATCTAAGGTAAGTTCGCGCAGAGTGATTGTGCGGAGTTTGCCTCCATTGGAGTCAATGAGTCCAACTATCTTCGGAACTGCTTCCGCACCGTTCTTCACTAGAATCGTTAAGCTGCTGTCCCGTTTTTTGACTTGGAGAACGTATTCTGCTTTTTCTAAAGCTTTGAGAGCAGCATCAGGGAGGCTTGAGAAGTTGGCTTCGACTATATCGCCTCCGGAAACCTGCCGCTTTAGTTCCGTTGGTGTTCCTAAGGCGACTACTTTGCCGTGATCTACGATTGCGAGCTTATTACAAAGTTTCTCCGCTTCATCTAGGTAATGGGTTGTGATCAATAGCGTGATGCCGTGGTCTTCATGAATTCGCTCAACGTAGTCTAAAACTGCGGCACGGGCTTGAGGATCGAGCCCTGTGGTAGGTTCATCAAGCAATAGTACTTGAGGTTCATGGACGAGGGCCCTTACAATTTCTAGACGCCGTTTCATGCCTCCTGAATAACTTCCGACAGGAATTCTGGCTCGATCCTGTAACTCTACCACTTTGAGGAGTTCGGGTATTCTTTCTTGGCGTTGCTTGCGAGACATGCCGTAGTATTTCCCGTATAGATTCATGTTTTCAAGCGCCGATAACTCATTGTCTAAGGTTGACGCCTGTGTAACAACTCCTATGCGCTCACGTACTTTGTTTGCTTCGTGTATAATATCCGCACCTGCGACAGTAGCCGTGCCCTCGGTGGGGACCAAAATTGTTGTTAACATGCGCGTTAAGGTTGTTTTTCCTGCTCCGTTAGGGCCTAAGAGACCAAAAACTTCGTGTTTGATTTCAAGATTAATATGATCAACCGCTGTGAAGTCGCCGAATTTTTTCGTAATGTCAAACGTCTGCACAGCTAGATCCATTTGGGGTACCGTCTGAAATGACTACCTTAGGAATTGCGCCCCGACCGTTAGATGCGATAATTAAGAGTATCTTGTAATCTCAATCTTTGATGGCTTCGAGTATGCTAACCGCATTCCAAATCTTGACTCGGGTGTAGGGTGGCATGTTTGGGTCTTGGCTTACGTCGTCCAGTGTGGATATGGCGTTTGCCGCCCTGACGCCTAGGCTAAGGTCGGCGACTTGTAGCATATCCATGGCGCTTTTCGCTGCGCGGCGAATATTGCGTGGGGTAGTATTGTCGTTAGAAACTTCGTTCAGAACGCCTAGCCCCTGCTTGATTCGGGCCTCGTATTCTTCCTTGCGTTTGACTTTGGTTGACATTGCGCAACACCCGCATGACAGGGACCTTTGAACCAAATCATCCATCAGCAATATCTAAACTCTTTCTCCGTCCAAATGCCCCTACTTGTGCTGACCTTCTCTAGATTCAACAAAGTGTAATAGTGTTTAAACGCATCATTGCACGGTCGAGGGCAATGAGTGTAGAAGTCAAAAAGATGGCTGAGCTCCTCAAATCAGGGGCAACGATGCTGTCCGAGACTTGCCCCGAATGTGGGACTCCGCTCTTTCGGAAGGGCAACGAAACCTTCTGCCCCAAATGTAACAAACCCGTTGTAATCATACAATCCGCTGAGCAGGAAACCCGCCTAAGGATAGATAGGGTGCTAGGGGACTCGGAGCAAATCTTGCTAGCCAAGATTCAAGAGCTGAATTTGGCGATGAAGAACGAACGAGACCCCGAGAAACTATTGGCATACGGAAACGCCTTAGCCACCTGGTTGGGCTCAATAGAAAAGCTTCGCCGGCTCAGGAGCCAGAGCCTGGAAGCATAACTGAGATAGATTACGATGAAATGTAATGAGTGCGAAGGTAAGGGTAAGACGGACTGCACAGACTGCGAAGGCGAGGGCACGGTAGATCTTGATTGCGAAAAGTGCGTGGGCGAAGGAACAGTCCGCGAATCAGGACTCATCATTCGTTGCCCCGAATGCAATGGTGAAGGAAGAATAGGCGAAGACTGCCCAGAATGTAACGGTGAAGGACAAAAGGACTGCGAAGCATGTGGCGGATCCGGCGAAGAATGAGCTGCCGCATGATTATCTCGAAGCAGTTTATATTCCCTAACCCGTTTCTGTCGCTTGCAGGTGGCCTATGATGAATCTCGGCGACAATCTCAAAGACAGCTTCGAATACACAAAGAAACTATTCAGCAACGCAGGCCGCTTAATCATACTCATTCTCCTTAGCGTCTTTAGTCTGGGAGGATTAATACCAATCATTGGTTGGGTTTTGCTTGGTTACGAGGCAAGAGTGCTTAAGGAATCGCCCGGAACCGGGACTCCGCCGAAACTGGAGAAATACGGTGAATTGTTTGTTGAGGGAGCTAAAGTCTACTTCGCGGCCCTAATCTACCTCCTAATTCCATTAATCTTCATAACAGTTGGCGGCGTCTCCACCTTTGCCGGCCTAACGCCGACGTCAGGCCTGATGCTCGTTGCTGGGCTTGTGCTAGGCGGGACAGGCGTCGTGATTCTACTCATCGGCATCATCCTCATGGTTCTACTGCTGATCATTCTAGCCGTAGGCATAGCACACATGATTAAGACAGGAAAATTCGGAAAGGCTTTCGCCTTCGGCGACATACTGAACATCATACGCGGAATCGGATGGGTGAAATACATAGGTTGGATAGTTGTTGTTGTAATAATCGCCTTTGTTGTAAGTGCAGTTTCGGGACTCATACCCCATGTTGGATGGTTGATCTCCGCCATTCTCCAGCCGATCCTAGGTGTCTTCGTTTTCAGGTCCATGGGACTGCTGTACAACGAGGGCGCGCCACCTGAACTAAGAGCGGCGGCACCTATCGTTAGCGGTTTGGCCTGCCCCTCTTGCGGCACGCCGCTCCAGCCGCACCATAAGTTCTGCCCGAACTGCGGCGCCGCAGTCCCCGCTCCTCCACCCCCAACAACGCAGGGTGGCACAAAGTTCTGTATCAGCTGCGGCGCAAAGATCCCGGCGACCGCAACGTTCTGCGGAACTTGTGGCGCCAAACAAACATAAACAGCAGACCACACACCCCCCGCCAACGCTTGGTTACGTTAGCGCAACTCAAAGAGAATCCCATTCAGACCACGGGCCTTGTTATACCCCGCGACTTATACCCCCGTTAGGAGTTGTTTGATTGGTAAATTAAGAAAAAGGGCGTTCCATAAGTGTCGTTCGACCTCAGTTCCAATTCGTTACTGAGATTAGATTCTATCGAACGCCGTTCCTATCAAGAATCCATCGCCAAGAACGCCGTACGTGTCAACACCTTGGTCTGCCTTCCCACAGGGTTAGGTAAGTCAGTAGTCGCTGCATACGTGGCTGCGGAAAGGCTGCAACGAATCCCAAACAAGAGCGTAATCATGCTAGCCCCCACAAAGCCATTGGTGCTCCAACATTTCAAAACATTCCAAAAGCTACTCAACCTTGATCCCTCGTCTATGGTCTGGTTGACCGGTGAGGTCGGTCCTGACGAACGTATCGACTTGTGGAAGAAGCGGCTCATCTTTTCCACACCCCAAGTCTTCATGAATGACTTACTTACAGGCAAACTCACCCTAGACGCAATTTCATTGATGATCTTTGATGAAGCTCACAGGGCCGTGGGCGATTATCCTTACGTTTTCTTAGCTGATCGCTACTCTGCAACCCATGACAACCTCATCCTAGCGCTAACCGCCTCGCCCGGCTCAAGCGAACAGGATATTCGCGAGATATGCGACAACCTCCACCTCGAATGGATCGAGGCACGCTCGATTCAGAGCGAGGACGTAAAGCCATACGTTGGGGGCATAGAGATCCGTTGGGTTACCGTTGGCCTTCCGCAAATATTCTATGATGTAAAACGGGAACTGGAATCCTTCCTGCGGGACAAACTACGAACGATAAGGGACCACGAATACCTTGAGAGCGCGGCTATGGATAGAGTTCGCCTGCGGGACGTGCTAGGCGCCCGGCAGCGAATACTAAGTGACGCCGCTAGTGGGAACAGGGACGCTAAGGTATACCTAGCTTACGTTTACGCGGCCATTCACGCAATTCGCGCAACAGAGTTCCTAGAAACCCAGGGCTTTCCCGCCCTGAAAGAACACTTAGACGGGTTAAGGGAGAAGGGAGAGAAACGGATGACGCCGGGGCTGAAGATGCTTCTTGACGACGAAAGAATGACGCGAGTAGTAAGCGTAGTGAACAGCCTCGTGGCGAAAGAGGTTGACCATCCCAAAGTTGCCGAACTAATCAGATCCGTACGTGCAGGGTTGGGGAAGGGCGCACGCCGCATCATGATTTTCACAAATTACCGCGCCACCGCGGCGAGGCTTGTGGAGGTCCTCAATAAGGTCGAAGGAGTCTCCGCCGTTCGACTGGTCGGCCAAGCTTCCCGCGCCAGAGACCGTGGCCTGACACAGAAAAAACAGGTCATGGTACTGGATGACTTCAAGGCGGGCACGTTCAACGTGCTCGTTGCAACGCAGATAGGAGAGGAAGGGCTTGACATCGTGGAATGCGATCAGGTGATCTTCTACGATACTGTCCCAAGCGCCGTGCGTTACATTCAACGCCGCGGCCGAACAGGCCGAAAAGGTCCTGGTGCGGCGGTCATCTTGATCGCGAAAGGAACCAGGGACGAGGCGTATTACTGGATCTCACAGCGCAGGGAACGCGAGATGGCGAGCGCCATCAAACAGTTCGTAGCGGCTCGGAAGGAGCACGCCCCCGACCAGTCAAGAATGGAGAAATTCATTTCATCAAGTTTGAAGGAAGAGAAATTGGTAGAGCAAATTGTCGTAGTCGCCGATTCAAGGGAACTCGGCGCATTGGTTACGAGGGAACTTGCCAAACTCGGCGCCCTCGTCAAATCTGAAACACTACAGGTAGGCGATTTCGTTCTCTCCGACAGGGTTGTTGTGGAACGCAAGGGAGTTGACGACTTCGCGTCTTCAATAATCGACGGCCGCCTATTCCAGCAAGCCGCGAAACTCAAAGACGCATATGTGAAACCGGTGATAATTGTAGAAGGAGAATCGTTGACCGGATCGGGACGCGTTCGGCCTGAAGCCATGATGGGCGCATATGCTAGCATTCTAATGGATTACGGGATTCCGATAGTTTGGACCCAGAAACCCTCAGAAACCGCACAGCTCATGTTCGCCATATCTCGCCGCGAACAGATTCAAGACAAACGCACCCCAAGAATAATGACCGTCGCTAAACCCAAAACACTCCAAGAAGAACAGGAATTCATCGTCTCCAGCCTACCCAACATTGACAGAACCCGCGCCAAAAAACTACTCACCTCATTCCACACACCCCAACGCATCTTTCAAGCGTCCGAAGAAGAACTCATGTCCATACCCGGAATAGGCGAAAAGATTTCACAGGAAATTAGAAGGGTACTAACAACAAACTATCAACCTGTACCCCTAGTCTAAGGCTGTCGGATGGAGGAGGAAGATGTGAGGAGGATTGAAGAGCAACAAAGGACATTCAACAGCAACATGAAATCTGCGCTGGAAATTCTCGGCGAATACAAAGGCGATGTTGAAGCTGAACTTGAACGTCATATACCGCGAACCGGGGAACCACAGGAATTCTATGCTCCGGTCTGGGACCTTCTCGACCGTGGAGGAAAACGTATCAGGCCAGCCATAACTTTCTTGGCGAGCGAGTGCGTAGGCGGTCGGAAAGAGGATGCACTCGGCGCTGCCGCTGCCGTTGAACTTTTACACAATATGACGCTGGTCCACGACGACATCGAGGACAAGAGTGAGCTACGGCGTGGCAAACCATGCATCCACATAATCTACGGCATGCAGACGGCGATCAATGTTGGCGACTCGATGCTCATCAAAGTGTTCGAAATCGCCAACTCAAGCCACATACCCCAAGACAGGTGCCACCGACTGGTATCTCAAGTTGCGAAACGCGCATATGACGTAACATGGGGTCAACAATTCGAATTCAGCATGTGGAAACGCAAACACTTCACCGAAGATGAAGTGATCCGCTTACTCAAGAACAAAACCGGCGCCCTCACGGCATTATCCTCAGAGACGGGAGCGATTGCGGGAGGGGGTACCGACGAACAAATCAAGCTGCTCGGCGATTTTGGTGAAACTATTGGAATCGGCTTCCAAATAGTAGACGACGCGTTAAATGTTTCCGGTGACGTGAAAGAGTACGGCAAGGAAATTGGAGGAGACATTCGAGAAGGAAAGAAAACTCTACTCACAGCCCACCTGCTAAGAACCGCGAACTCACAAGATAGAAAGACGTTCACGCGCCTCCTAGGCAAGAACAACATCACGAAACAGGGAACTCGAAAAGCGATTCAACTATACGAAAAATATGGATCGATTGATTACGCGAAAACAGAAGCTGAATCCTATCTTCGCACAGCCCTAGATCTGCTAAACAAGCTTCCGGCGTCCGAAGCGCGAAATAATTTAGTGTCAGTCTCGGAATTTCTAGTATCAAGATCATTCTGAGAGTTGAGACAGAAATTAGAGTGACGATCTAGCGTTACCCAGTTCAAGCTAGGCTCCATAATAGGAGTCGGAACGTGGTACGGTTTCACGATCACTGGAGGTATATGTTTCCGCTAGCTTCATCGCACCTGATTGGGATCTGCGTCAATGGGCTTGGTGCTGGTCCGGCTATGACTTGGGCAGCGTGGTGGGGATCGTAGACTGATCCGTGGCACCAATGCACCAATGGTGAACAGAAAGTGGTTAGATTGACGCCCGAAACAACCATTAAATTGAACTACAAGCCGTAGCTGGCCGAAACGAGGCTACCATGTTTGAAGTCTAAGCCAAGATCAAGGAAGAAATCAGTCTGGCCCCGCGCAACCATTGTTGTTCTCCTGCTAGTCATTGTAATCTTAGGGTCCGTCGCATTATACTACAGTCCCGTGCTTAATGGACTCCGCCCGAGAACTCTCACTCCGGATGAAATCTATGCCATTTCCAGCCAAGGCGTAGTAACTATACAAGGTGTAGTGAAGGACATGACGTTGGACACTTACCCTAACGGGACGCTAAGCTCTGTTCTAGGGACCGGGTTTGTGATAACCTACGATGGCTCTTACTATATTGTCACGAACTATCATGTAATTGACGGCTTACTGGATTCGACTGTGACATTTTCGAACGGCGACTCCTACCCAGCCAAGGTCTTAGGCTCAGACGCTTACAGCGACATAGCGGTAGTATCAGTCAACGCTACACCTACTGAGTACCACCCACTTCAACTAGGTTCTTCCTCTGGACTCAAGGTTGGCGAGACGGTTGTGGCGATCGGCAACCCTTACGGCCTATCCAACACGATTACCGTGGGCGTTGTAAGTCAAGTTGGGAGAGCGCTGCAGACCGACACATTGGGCGGTTTTGCGATCCCCGACACGGTCCAGTTCAGCGCCGCGGTCAACCCAGGTAATTCCGGTGGCCCTGTAATCGCACCCGACGACACTGTAGTTGGGATCACGTCGGCAGCTGTAAGTAATTCGGTAGGGCTTGGCTTCGCGATCCCGTCTGATACGATTACTCGAGAACTTCCATCCCTCATTACAACAGGTCAGTATGACAAACACCCCTACCTGGGTCTCGGCCTGGTGGACATGACCTATCAGCTGTCGCAAACGATGGGAACGAACGTTACCTATGGTGTCTTGATAGAGAGCGTAGTCCCCGGCGGCCCTGCAAGCAGCTCCGGCCTTAGGGCAGGGACACAAAATGCCACAATCGAACAGCAGGAATACATTGTAGGGGGTGACATTATAGTCTCAATTAACGGAAACAAGATCACCAACTACGATTCGTTCTCCGCATACTTAGAGGAACATGCTGTTGCAGGACAAACGATACAACTAGGGATAATTAGAAATGGGCAGTACATGGTAATCTCAGTACTGCTCGGTTCGAGACCCCCTCTAACAACGTAAGACCAGCTACCCAGTTCCGAGCAGTAAACAATAGTTTCACTTACATTAATTAACAACTACAACCTGTAGTTCCTGTTGAACTCGGGGAGCATTCTTGGCCCAAGCATTCCAAGCCTACGGGGATAACGACCACAACGGCGGTTTACCGATCATAGGACTCTTTCCCTGCGTTTATTGTACAAGACGATTCAGCGTCAAGCGACAGCTCAAACTCCACTACCGTCAACATCACTCGGGGTGTATTCCAAGCTACGAGGGTGAGAATATCTCACCTCTCAACCACCCTTAGCCGTTCCTGACTTGATGAGGGTGAGATACGAACAGTCATGGTTTTTAGAAAGGCAGGTCGATTCTGCGGTATCCTAGGAGTCTGATTAAAATGGCCACCGCGGCTGATTCTGAAAAGGGAAAGTGGAGGTTCTCGCACGTAAGCATGTATACGGAGAATGTTTGCGAAACGTTCAACGATGAAAAAGGGCAAATGCATTACAGGTGGCTTTATCCTGACGGCAAGATGGAATACATTTGCGCTTGCCACCGATTCCTGAACAAGCTGCAGTGAAATTCGAACTCCTCTATCACGTTAGAGAGGATGACTCCATCGTAGGCCCTGTGGAAAGAAGGTGAGTTCATTCTGAAGGGATTTTGCATCGTGCCGGCATGGTTTTTCTAAGACGTTTCGACGGAAAAGTGCTCGTCCAACGCAGAAGCAAAACCAAGGACACCTTCCCAGGCTCATATGACTCGTCGTGCTCCTTCCATGTGAGGTTCGGCGAGACCTATGATGAAGCTGCTCGAATGGAATTAGCTGAAGAGACAGGAATCGCTTCACAATTAACTTACCTAGGAAAGTTCACGCACTTTGACCCGCCAGAAAACGAAATAGTTGCAGTATTCGCCTCTGAGAGTGATGAAGTTGTGAAGATCGATCCGGATGAATCTTCGACTATGGAGTTCTGGTCAAAGGAAGAAGTTGACAGCATTGTAGATGGCAAGAGTACATCGCCGTGGCTGAGGAACGCTTGGAAACTCTTCAGGGACTCGGTTTAGCTCGGCTTTCTGCTAGACCCTGTTAGTTTCCTGTGCCTTTGTTTTCTCTTCTGTCGCCTGCGAATCCTGAAATCAGTCCTACTTAGTTTGTGTGGCATGCCCGCCATTACTCCTATGATCATCTGACCCGGAAGGGGTAATTGCTATATCTCTTTCTACCGATCAAAGCTTCCCATTCAGGGGTCGTTATCTTCTGTCGATCGAGGAACTCTCCAGCAAAGGCAGTCCCGCTTGCCAGGAAGCATTCGTCTATCTCAGGGAGGAGTTGAAATCCGAACAAGACGTGGTTGAGAGTGTAGAGTATGAACCACTCAAGGATACTGAGGCACCCAGCTACAACGTGCGAGATACTCCTAGGGTTAGAGTCTTCTTCGGCGAAAAACTCGAACTCTTCCTGTTCATACCTGAGAAATCAGTTCCGAAAATTAAGGCGGATGTGACCGTCCCTGAAGCCTTGAGGGTTTGGGTTGACAAGGCGCAGCTCGGCGGAATGAGCCGCTTACTAAGAGTTCAACTTGGTTCAAGGAATGACGTGGAAGTCTTAATGCCCCTCATCAAAGCCGTCCTACGGCAGTGATCAAACTACTTCATTGTATCTCTGGATAAGTTCCTGGTCAACCACGCCCGAAACAACTCTCTCAGAGCCATCCGGCAAGATTACACTCATACCAGCAGCATGGTAGGGTAATTCGAACCTCTCCAGTTTTTCGAGAGCCTCAGTTTCGTAGACCTTAACCCAACTCCCCTCCACCTGCCTGAAACAGTATGCCTTCTCTATTCTTCTTTCACCTATCCCACCAACCCTTCCACCAGCTGCACCAGGCGCAGAACCAGGCAATTCAAGAACGAAGACACAGTTACTACCCGCGTTCGTAGTAAGGTCGATTGGCATTTCGGCGACGAACAACCGTCGGCTCTTCTCCCTTGCCAGTCGGGCGAGTTCTTCTAATGGGTTTGCAGACATAGCCAGATCGATCTGAGCAGATTCTTTGTGGGTCTACTTGGTGAAGTCTCTCTTGTCTACGTTCACATTTAGTGCTTTAAGATAAGCCGGTGCCTTCTCTGAAGAGCCTGCAAGAGTAAATTGGGCGTCGACTTGGAACTTGAAATGAGCATCCTTTGATGCTCCTGCATAGGTCATCAGAATCTCACCGAGTCTACCCTTGTCGCTCTTTTCATGCTTTACATTGATGTTTTTGTCCCTCCCGGCGAACCAAGCTTCAACCTCCTTCCTCATTGTAGGTTCAACCGATTCGAATGGGACACCTTTGTGTTCTTGCTCGAATTTGCTGGTGATAGCTTTCCGGCACTCTCTACTTAGGTTCGTCATGTAAACGAAAGTCTTCTCGACGAGCTGCCGACCAGACGGCGAATCTGTCAAATCAATTCCCTGCCCACTAACATCCCCGACTCTCTAAAGTATTATTCGAGGACGATCCATTACAGGAGCGGTTCGATAAATGACCTTTTCCACTCCCGACTAACTCGGGAAGCTACCGTGTCAAATCCTCCCGAGCCTCGATATGATTACGCGTGGTTCATTTGATGTGTGAGGCGAGAAGAAGAGATATTGCTGGCGAAACTTATTTCGGAACTTTTTCTTGGAGAGATTTTATGAGTGTTTTTGCGGCTTCCGGTAGTAAACCAAGCAGATTGCCGCACAAGCTATTAGGCCAAGGAATATGTCGAACGCTGGTGCGGGGAACTCCGCAACAGAGAACCCTTGCGGACTTAAGGCCAGACCAATCCTTTGGCCCTGCACATTGCTATAGCCATCATAGTACATCATGTAATTGTTCCCAACCTGAACCACGCTTGGTTGTTCGACTCCGGCAGAATCCCAACTACCCGAAGGCCCAGGAATTAGAATGGGGTTGCTTGACGATCGGTTCCAGGAAGCGCCGTCAGGCGAGGTTGCAAAGCCGATACGTGGAACCAGAGCGGTCTGATTTATGCCAGAATACCAAAGCCCAAAAACGCGTCCGTTCCAAAACACGGCCGGAGAGTAAACACCGTTTGCATCCCATGCCGTGGGGTCAGATGCGGGTGCCAATACCGGGGAGGGCCACTTGGTCCACTTGATCCCATCAAACGATGTCGCGTAGAGGATTTTGTTAATGGTTGGTGCAGCAGCGCTTTTTCCACTGTACCACATGTTGTATGTAAGGTTCAGCCTGATAACGTAGGGAGTGGCGATATACCTCTGATCGTTTCCCAACCCCGATGGGATGAGTACTGGATTACCTGAGTACTTCACCCAGTTGAGTCCATCCTTCGATACGGCGAACCCTACTGCTCCGCCCGGGTATGTCGTCCCGTTACTGCCGGTATACCACATTAGGTATGCCGTGCCATTCCAAGTGACGGATCCTAATGCAACGCTGGAGTTATCCCAATCGCCGTTTTGGCCGGGCGATAGAACACTGCCGTGTTTTACCCAATTCATTCCATCAGTTGACGTCGCGTATCCGATTCTGCTGACCCCGGACAGGCCTCCTTGGTACCACATCTTATAGGTAGTGCCATCGTAAAGCACTCTTGGGGTAGTTACGTAGTCCCCATCCCAACTACCTGCAGTAGGGAGGAGAACAGGATTGCCGACGTATTTTACCCACTGCCCAGAAGCGGCGTATGCGGATGGAAACAGAGACAATGCTGGAATGAGAATAATGAGTAGCAGTACTGGTGCTGTTTTCGGAATCAAACTAAAACACGCTCTGATTGAAGAGAACAGGGTGTAAAGAAAAGAAAAGGGTTTGGATGTGCGCGTCCTCGTCCTAGGGTTGATACACCGGTTGAGCGAGGGCGTGTTGGCGTGCAATCGGGGAAGCGGATACTGCCGTATGCCGTAGAGAGAAGCAGACGATGCCTGCGATTAGTATTAGAATTGCACTGACTGCGGTGAGTAGAGTCCCCGTATCGGACCCCCTCAGGCTCCCAGCGACGCCGAAACTGAAGATCAGCAATAGTGCTCCGAAGATCAGTCCTCTAACGCCTGCCTCGGAGAGCATACGCTTACCTGCAAGCGAGAAACAGTGTATGGCGCCCAAGGAACAGATTAGGCTCACACCCAAAACTACAATCGAAGTCGGTGTCAAGGCTGTCAGAGTACTAAGAGGGTCGCTAATGTTAATGGGCAAAGCTAGGACGGTCATCGCGAGGCTAACTACGCCGCCTATAGCAAACAGTATGGCGGCTAAGTCAACAAAGCCGTGCTTCAGTGGCGAAGCTCCATTCATTTTCCATGACCTCCACGATGATGTACAACCAATGCAGGTTAAGGCTAGGTGGACACGGTAGAAATCGAAGGTGGCTGGTAGAAAACTCGACACAGTGTCCGTCATTCGGCTACGTTTCTTGTAGCCATGTTCTCTTGGAAATCGTAATCCGAATCTATTAGCTTCGTCAGTAGATTTTCGAGTTCAAAGAATTCGATTCGATACTTGCATTGCAGTTTGGGCATGATTCGACGATGCTTGACTCCTATTGAAACTTCGGCGAGCTGAAAGGCGGGGTCATCTGCTTCTGAGTCACCCAGATACATTACTGCACCAGTAACTCCTAACTCTCGCTTCAGTTTGCCGAACGCCTCCCCTTTGTCAACTTTCACGGGAAAGACGTTTGCGAAGGGACTTGCATCGGATTCGACAACATACAACCCCTGTTCTTTGCAATAGGTTAGCAGAGGAGCAGCCATTCGTTTAGCCTCATCCCAATTACGCGCCATCCTCCAATCGATGCAGAACCCGATCAGGTTTTCGTCCTCGGATTCCTTTCTCTCAATCACCAGATTATCGCGGGCTTGTAGAATTTTCTTGAGAACCTCTTGATATGTCTTCTCAAAACTCTCATTCCGCTGCCGGACTCTTTCATCGAGAAATAACTTCTCACCAACCTGCATCTCCAAACCGCAACTTGCGGAGATACCGTGTGCGAATGGACCCCTTTCCCTAATGAAAGTGAGATCTTTCGTAGTAACGATTCCAAAGGTTACATGCTTGCTCACCTTAGTAAGCATTCGACGTAGCATTGGAGAGAGAACTGCATCTTCACGCCGAGCCTCCAACGGTGACAGCGTCCCATCGTAATCCGAGAAAAGCGCAGCTATCTTCACTTTAATTCCCCCATTTTTTGGGTGTCGGCAGACTTGATGTTATAACAATGGTGTTAATTGGTCTTGTTGGAAACTGTCTACCCGGCCACCAAACTAGCCCCACGTCAGTCCTAGTAGAAAACGGCGCAGACTTTAGCAACATCCCAATACTATCCATGACCAATCACGATTGAGGCGACTTCCTGTTTGAAGAAGCGTATCGGCGTAATAATGTACCAGACGAGTAGGACGAAGGGACAGGAGCTCGTCGCCCAACGAATGGTCAGATATTTCAGAAATCTCGGAAACGAATCATACCTGATCACCAGCGTATATCACGACGGGAAGGAAACCGTTAGCGAACAGCAGATCGGAGAAAAGGGTTACTTCTTAGTTAATGACGTTGAACTCGACATTCCAGTCATACGCGTCGCGAGCCTTGTATCAAAATGGCCCCCGCGCCGAATCGGCTTCAAAGACGTAGTCCATACCTTGGAAAGAATAGTCAACGACTTTCAACTCAACGTGTTGATCACACACAGCACTCTTTGGAATGGCCCAGAGGAAGTGGCGAAATTCGTCGAGTGGAGACGCAACATCAAGGCCTTGGGAGGATACCAAGCTCCGCTCATATTTTGTCACATGTCTCATTTCCAGGAACCTTCCCCCAGACGATATTCTATCGTCGAACGCTCTTTCAGAATGGCTTGGAACCGTCTCTCTCTAAGAACCATACTCCGCGTGGCCAACCTCATCCTAGTGGTGACGCCATACGAGGAAGAAGCTAAGGTGAAGATGGGCGCGCCCAAAAACAGACTCTTGTTGTTTCCTGGTGGGATCGATGACGTCTCATTCAGCCAGTTTTCGTCATCAAACCCACAAGAATTCCTGAAACAATTAGGAATCCCGACAGAGTCTAAGATAGTTGCTTTCGTGGGAACAATCGAGAATCGAAAGAACCCGACCGCGATCTGTGATGTCGCGGAGAGGTTGACCAACAGAAACGATATTCAGTTCGTCATAGGTGGAGCGGGCGATTCAGAATATGCGGACATGGTGAGGAAGAAGGCGGAGAGTCTCCCTAACGTCAAGTACATCGGCGAGCTTAGCGAGAAGGCAAAAGTGCAATTAATCCAAAGCTCCTACTTGAACATCATACTCAGTAGAATGGAAGCACTGGGCGTGACCCAGCTTGAATTTATGTTCGAAGGAGTCCCAGTCATAACTTCAGGCGTCGGGGGACAATCTTGGATTGTTAGAGAGGGAGAGGAAGGTATCCAAGTCAAAGGGCCGGAGGATATCGACGGAGCGGTTAATGCCGTCATCGACCTCGCGGATGACAAGTCGAAATGGCAGAAACTCTCGACCAACGCGAGGGAGAGAGCAAGCAAATACACTTTGACGAATCTCATGCAGCAACTTGACTCGGCAATTACGAGGGAAATCGAGAATGAGAGCGGGTTATCGACCCTACCCTCAGAAGTTAGGTCCACTATTTCGGAACCCGAGTATGTTGTTCGCACGTGGTCGCATGGCACCCTTAAGATCGCGGCCACCGAGAGGAGGATGTTTATTCAGCGAGGCCGTTTGTCCAGGAGCACTGTGGAATTACCGTACTCCAGTATTCATTCGATAGAACACGTCAGGCAGTATCGCTGGAAGGCACTTCTTACGGGCGGAATCTTTTCCGCGTTGTTGTTTATTCAGCACTACGTTTCTCCGATTCTATCTCGCACACTAACTTCGAGAGTTATGGTTCTTGCCTCGAGTCTAGTTCCGAACGCTGGAACGAGGATGGAGGCGGTCATAGGCTTTCTGTGGGTGGTTCCTATCTCGCTGGCAGCGGTCATGTTTTTGATTGGAGCTCGCAAAGGCTACGCTTTGCATGGTGCAACTCTAGACCCAATCTACCTACCACCTTCATTCAGCGAAGCGGTTCAATATGTCCGAGACCAGCAGAGTCGACCATGGTACAATCGCGGCAACGTGCCGAACTTCACAGAAGAATCTACGGAGTAAATATGAGAAGGCAAAGCAAAAAGTAGGTAAATTTGGCAAGGAATCATACCAGGCCACGAGTATAGTTGAGTAATCTACTCAGGTGTTGTGCGTTCTACAATGTGGACGCCGGGTCGGAGCTATGCACCCCAGTTCATCAGGATTAGCTCCTTCACTTCGGAGAATATCAGAGACATCACAATACCCACTAACACCGGGCCAAACCAAAGGCGGTAGTACAGGGCAATGAACGTGATCGGCATCAGAAGCATTCCGAAGACGAAGTGATGGATGTGGCTTGTAGGGGCGGTTGCCTTTCCTCCGAACATTTTCGTGTTCAATTTTTGAACCCTACTCGTGGCCGCAGTCGTGGGCGGCAGCCTTGTAATCTTGAATTTTCGGTCTTTGAAATCGATGAAGATCCTTAGTTTCACAGAGTCTGCTAACAGTCTGATTAGAATGTAAGATGCCCACCCCGCCATGAGGAAAAGTTCCAAGTCTGTAAACTGGGGAATATCCACCAACAACCACCATGATTACGAGAGGATCCAACTGAGCAACCTCGGTGAAAGTAATAAGAACAACCCCCCGCCTCACCGAGAGACCAGAAAAGAATCCCGCCAAATAACTAGACGGAGAATGTGGAACTTGGAAAAAATTGGTGGCGATTTATACCCACGCTGTGGTCTTAGAGCGCTCGCCATCTACTATGAAGACGAGACAGATCTCCAGCTTGGTGCACGCTGCGAAGAATTTGCCTTGAAAGGGTTCTTCATGAATGGGAAGCTTGTCCAGGTAGCCATCGCCTAACAGCAATCAATTAGCCGTTGGAGTTCTATTTGTTGTAAGTGAGCTTTAGAAAGTTGGGCGTTTTCAGGTTATGGCGGTTCTCCAAGCCGCGAGGGCTAGCGAGCTTGGATTCTCTGAGACTCGGGCCAAGAGCTGGAGTCTCAATAGGGCGATTTTTTACGCTGCAACCAAGAGAGGATTCAAACATGCCACCCAACGCCCGGGTAGAGCACACTTTGGAAAGAAAACTGGTGCGAAAATGGGCGAGGCCTTCTTAGGAAATGAAATGGGTTATACTGCGAGGAAGGGAACCCGAACATATTTCGCTATCGGTGGAGAATTGCAGACCGAGGCTGATTTCAAGCATCAGATCGAGAGCAGATTCGGAAACGCGTTTTCGCGTGCTTGGAAGGAATCCTTAACCATAGTCCACCAATATCCCAAGGACGTTCTCTCATCACAGAACCGATTCTTCAGCGAAGTATATCGCCCGCGAAGAGACGAATTAGCTTCCAAATGGACGGAAATGAGCGAGTGAAAAAAATGGGGTAAGGGTAAGCTAGTTTTCAAGCTAGCCTACGATTTGCGTGATTTTGTTTACTATACCCTTTTCCACGTGTGTCGTCCAGAGCATTTCGGGTACGTCAACGGCTAGGAACAGCACTGATAATAGAAGCGCCTCTGCTGCTGCGACAGCGATGTTTTGGATCCACTTCCCTATTCCGATAGTGATCGTGAAATCGTTGGGTTGACCTGAGAGTGTGATGGTGAAGCATCTGTCGGCACTTATTATATCGCGCAGTATTCCCGCCTTTTGTGCCTGGATAACTGGTCCTGAAGGTCCCGTTGTCGACTGCACCTTATACCCGTCACTCTTCAAAGAGTCAGAAATCTGTTGAGCGAGTTGGCTTAGATCCTTGTTCTTTCCTTGAAACCGCATCTCTTTCTTTCCTACCAATGTATATCACCCTATCAGATTACTTCAGATAGCCTTCTTTTAGACATTTGTGGTCTGAATCAGCTAGGCGGACCGCTCACCAACAACACGCGCGGGTTCCATTACTTTATCCATTGGCAGAAAGCGTCCTCAGAAGAACGTATCATGCCGCCACGAAAATGACGAAAGTTGTAACCACGGATTGATCATCTCGTAATGGAGCTGGTTAAATCTGCGGATGGACAAATTAGATATGACCTCTAATGCCGAGCCTGAAGCGGACACTGGTCCTTGTTTGCCTTTGCACTGCGATCATAATTGTGGGTGTGAACCCCCAGTTATCTCTCGCTCAATTCATACCTTGCAGGATTGTTAACCTCAACCTTACTCTGCCAAACATAGTTCAAGCAGGTCAGCCCTTCCAGATAACAACGACCCTAACCGTATCTTGCGATCCAAGCGTTTTGCCCGTCGTTAGAGTCGATCTGGTGGACGCAACTACCTCTCAAACCCTGTCAACCACATCCAATCCCTACTACCCGACTTCTTCGAGCTTCATTGCCCAAGTAGTAAGCCAGGCGACGGCACGTAGCTCCCCGGGTAGCTGGGCGTTGCAGGTTCGAGCTTACGTTCTAAATGGGATGAACGGAGCGAGCGTCGCGTCAACTTCACAATTGTTCCAACTCAACGTTACTCCTTACACCCCTCCCGTAACGACGATGGAGACAAAACAGATGACTACACAGGCGTCAAGTATCTCGTCAGCAGCGTCCTACTCATTCCAGTCATTAACGACCATACAAGAAAATCAGACCCAAGCATTGCAAACAAGTCAGATCACATTCAGCACATCTACGACTCCAGACCTTACTGGTCAACTCTTGCCCGCCTTAGCGCTTGTTCTCGTAGCCCTAGCAATCTTTGCACTTCTCTTCTACGCCGGGGGTAAGCGCGCCCGGAAGAGCATTGCGGGAGTCAGGTATTGTGGACAGTGCGGGTCAAAAATCGAAGAAAACTCGAGCTTCTGCACAAACTGCGGCGCAAAGGAAAACGAGCGTAAATAGTCTTCTACCTGTGTTTGGAGCTTTTCTATTATTACGTGGATTCCGCAGTCTCGGGATCTTCATTCGGCTCCATGTTCACTGAGTCTCGTCATGGATTGCTCGCTTCGATTCGTATGACTTCGAATTCTGGGATTTGCAGTTGAGCCGATAGCAGCTGCGTAGTAACGCTTGGGTTGTGGTTCTTTGTCTCGGATATTATTTCCTTCAAGTAGCGATCGTAGGATGCGGATTCTTCTCACGATGCTTGAAATTGGCGTGAAAATATTTCCGCCAGGGATGAGAGTACATGGTTTAAGTAGAAAAGTATTTCAGAGAAGGCTTAATTCGGGTTCAGATACGCCTAAAGCTCTGACAGGTTAACGTGATCATATGAAATCGGCCGGCCAAGGTAGTTTCCCATCAAAGCAGATGATCGGGGACTATCTAAGCATAACCAAACCCGCTATAGCTTCGTTGAACGTTTTCGTGGGCGTTGCAACGATGCTCCTCGCGGTCGGACTTTACTACTTGAACACCTATTCAATGCTCTTGCTAGTTGCTGCGGGTTTTCTTGCTGCTGGCGGTGCCGGTGCGCTAAATTGCTTTCTGGAGAGGCGCACTGATTCTCGTATGCACCGAACTCGAAACCGTGCAATACCTTCGGGTCGCATCTCCGCCAACGGCGCGCTGACCCTTGGCTTAGGGTTCTCCATTGTAGGAGTGGGACTAGCCACATTCTTGAATGAGCTAACTGCAGCGTTCATCGGAATAGGCGTTTTCTGGTATGTTTTGGTCTACACCTTGTGGTTGAAGCCAAGGACGAAATGGAATATTGTGATCGGAGGAGCGGCTGGGTCATTCTCCGCTTTGGCCGGGTGGGCTGCAGTGACTGGCTCGATAAGCCTCACCGCGTTTCTTGTTGCTTCGCTAATCTTTCTCTGGACACCGGGTCATTTCTGGGGGTTAGCGATGGCTAAGTCAGACGAATACGCTTCAATTCAAATTCCCATGTTACCCGTCGTTGATGGAGCGCACAAGAGTGCGATGTATACTGCTCTCTCAAACTTCGCTCTATTCCCATTCACCGTCGGACTCTTCGCTCTAACCGCCTCCAGAGCGAATTACCTAGCGCTACTCGTCCTCGGGACCGCTTTGATCGCTTTCAACGCGCGGTTTCTCCTAGCAAATCTGAGAATGATCAAGAATCCCGCACCGACGAATGCATGGCGCGTTTTCAAAATGTCAATTTCCTACCTATTCGTAATATTACTAATAGTCGTGGCAGCACACCTAGTTTGAATAGCCACGATTCCAAGCTCCATTCTTACTTGGGGCAACTTAGCGCCTTCAACTTGCCTCTCCAGGCAGTTGACCAATGATAGCCCGATCCTTAGCGGTCATTGGACTTGGTTTGACGAAGACGTGATCTGGCTGGGAGACGACTCAACAGGGGCTAGCAAACGCCCATTCAAGAGCGTAAAGATACCAAACTCATCTATGAGCCTGAAGAGGCATGAGCTCGCCAGGCTACCGAAATTCTTTTTCAGCTCCGATGATTTGTTCGTATAATCTTTGGAATGAAGCGTAGTTTTCTTCTTCTCCGTATCTCTCCCGAACGCCTGATACGAAGGGTTTCATGGACTTCCATGCAAGCCGCGTCAGAAACATATCCTCAATTATGTTCACTTTGACGATCCCTCTCTCAACCAACACGCCTAGCGACTCGAAGAGTGCGCCGATCTGAAAGAAAGCCACTTGATCAGGCTTAGAGAGACTCTCGAAGTCTTCGTAGGTGGAAATGTTCGAGTTGAGTACGGTTAGCCAGGCGGCTTGAACTTCGGCCGTGTTTGCAAATTCGTAGAGTCGCATGATTAAATCCATATTTGCAAGTTCATGATCTTGCTTCAGCTGCTCCGTCGTCAACTTGGCTTGAACCGCGGCAGCTTCCGCCTGCTGGCCGGCCACGCGAATCATCCGATTTGTCTGCCTGATCTGAATGACAACGAAAAGCGATCCGAGAATTATGGTGATAGAGCTAACGAGCGAGACATCATATGATAATCCACCCAGATCCAAGCCAGATAGGGCCCCTACGTCCACCCAGCTAGAATTCCACCATCAACTGGAATCACAGCACCCGTAACGAACGACGAGGCGTCAGTCGCAAGGAACAGAGCCGCCTGCGCTACTTCGCCAGGTGTCCCAGTGCGCCGCAGTGGGTGCTTTGCTGTGAGTGATTGCCTCGCGGCCTTCGGGTCCGGCGATGTGTCAAGCGAGGCCTTCAGCATGGGTGTCTCGATCGCGCCAGGGCAAATGCAGTTGACCCTTATCCTTGCTTTCGCGAAATCCAGAGCCATTGCCCTCGTAAGCATCAGGACGCCTCCCTTTGAAGCGTCGTAGGCGGCCTCGTTCTCCATAGCCATCAATGAGTTGATTGAACCGATGTTCACTATTGCACCGCCTCCAGTCTTCTGCATATGTGGAATCATGTACTTGCAGCAGAGAAATACTCCCTTCAAATTCACGTCGATAACTTGATCCCAAGTTTCCTCGGATGTCGTCACAACATTGCCGGGCGGACAAACGGCCGCATTGTTGATCAGGACATCGATGCGCCCGTATCTTTGAATCGTGTCTTCAACCAGCTTCCTGACCTGCGTGGAATCTGAGACATCTCCTTTGAAGTAAGTCACTTCTCCGAATCTCCTAACCTCCTCTAGCGCGTTCTGACCCTTCTTCTCATCTCGCCCAACCATCATGATTTTCGCTCCTTCTTTCGCAAAAGTAACGGCGATGGCTTTTCCTATGCCATCAGTTCCGCCGGTGACTACGGCAACTTTGCCTTGAAGCTTCAATCAAATTCACCTAAACTAACTGCAGAATTTAGCGTAGGGCCGCTAAAGATGAAAACCATTCGGTTCCTTTCTCGGGCGAAAGTCTACGAAGTGATACCTACTTGAGCCGCTTAAAGCTCCACGTCCCGATCCCAATCATTATAGCGGCAAAGGCCGCTAGGATGGACAAGTTGAGCGCGATAGGTAGTTGTGAAGATCCCAAGAGTAAGCCACGAAGGCCATCGACGGCGTAGGTGACTGGGTCGAGCATCGTGAAGATCAGCAGGTATGGTGGGAGGTTTTTGAGTGGGAAAAGCGCACCGCTGAAGAAGAACATGGGAAAGACGAGAAAACTTACGATTAATTGAAAGCCTTCCACGCTCTCCATGTTCGAACCGATAATTAGCCCAAGGCTAACCAGCGCGGACGCGAGAACGAACATGAAAACAAACGAGAAGAGCACTTTCAGAATCGTGTAGTTTATCCCCAATACTAATCCAAGAACGAGCATCGCGCATCCTTGGATTAGCGCGTCGATGGTTCCCCCGACCATTTTGCCTGCGAAGATAGTTATACGCGAAAGAGGAGCGACGAGGACTTCTTTGAAGAAGTCGATCTTCTTATCCCAAACAATATACAAACCGAAGAAGACTGATGAGAACAGAATTGTCATGGCTATGATTCCGGGGAAGATGAAGACTTGGTAGTTTACACCAGCTAATGAAACCGCTGAGCCTAGTCCGCCTCCGAAAACAACAATCCATAGTAGAGGTGTGAATAGAGAGGAGACTATTCTTGACTTCTCCCGCGTGAACACCTTAATTTCCCGGTACCAGAGTGCATAGAAGCCTTCCAGCTCACCCATCAGCGCCCACTCCTTGTCCGTGCTATACGCTCGAACACTCCACCCTCACCTGACTCCTCTCGAATCTCACGCCCAGTATAGTGTAAGAAGACATCATTCAAAGTAGCCGTGCGCACCTCCACAGAATCAACTTCACCCACAACACCTAGAACCTCCTGCAGATGCGCACTTGCATCCTTAACCGTTAATCGTAATGTACTTCCCGATTGGTCGATGGATAAGATGTAGTCCAGATTTTTCAAAGGTTCAAGGTTCGGCGAACGTACACGAAGTTTGATGATCTCGCCGCCCACTTTGGATTTCAAAGCCGACGGAGTATCTAAGGCTGAGATTCTCCCGTGGTCGATTATGGCCACGCGGTTGCAAAGCCTATCCGCCTCATCCATGTAATGTGTTGTAATAATGACACTGACTTTCTCGGATTTCACTAGGTTTTCAATGTAGGCCCAGATGTGCTCTCGAGTCTGCGGGTCGAGGCCTAAGGTCGGTTCGTCTAGGAATAAGATTCTAGGATTGTGTAGTAGGCCCCGTGCCAATTCGAGCCTGCGCCGCATTCCGCCAGAATATTTCTTCACGAGATCATTCGCCCGGTCTTGCAGGTCAACTAGGTCTAGAACGTAGTCTATTCGTTCTTGGCGCCGCTCTTTTGGGACACCGAACATCAATGCGTGCAGGTACAGGTTCTCCTTGCCCGTTAGAATATCGTCGCTGCTTGGATCCTGGAACACTATGCCAATCGAGCGCCTAACATCCGCTGATTGAGTTATGATGTCGAACCCATTCACCTTTGCAGTTCCAGACGTGGGCTTGAGGAGTGTGGCTAACATTGAGAGGGTTGTCGTCTTTCCCGCTCCGTTAGGGCCGAGCAACCCGAAAATTTCCCCCTCACTAATACCAAGGTTCAATGCGTCGACGGCGAGCAAATCCCCATAACGCCTCGTCAATCCCGCCGTCTCAACCGCATACACCATGGACCATCAACCTATCATTACATGAACTGGACATCGTGTTTTAAGTTGAACTTTCGGAGTTGATTGATTATGTGTCTTTTGCGTGCCAAAGATAAAGGGAAGCGACAGAGCAGTATGGATGCCAGCTGTGCGCGATCTCGTTTATCCTTTCGGCATTTGGCCGTTTGCGTAGCGAGTAGATTCTTTGAATCGATTTCTGTATTCCGAGGTCGTCGACGGGGAGCACGTCTGTTCGCCCAAGCGTGAAGAGCAGAAACATGTGTGCTGTCCACGGTCCAATTCCTTTAACTTCGTCTAGCTGACGGATTATTTCGTCGTCCGGCCTACGTTTGAGATCGTGCAGATTCAATTTCCCTCCGAGAATTCTTGAGGTTAAGTCTTTGAGGTAACGTATCTTCTGCGGCGATACGCCTGCTTTCCTCATCCTTGGAACAGGAACTTGCCCCAAATTGTCGGCGGTTATTGTTTCGGAGTTGACTATGGTTTTCAGTCGTCCGAAGATTGTCCTTGCGACTGCCCCGTTGAGTTGTTGTGAGATTATGGCTTCTACTAAAGATTCGAATGGGTCTCCATCGAGATGAAAATCAATTACTCCAATTTTCTTGACTAGAGTTCGAATTTTTGGGTCGCTTTTAGAGACGTGATCAACGCCCAACTGAAACGTGTGCGGATTCCCAATGCTCGGGAAAGGCACCGAACTAAACTGCGCTACCATGTTGGATTCGTTCTTCGGCATGGATATCTCACACCATCTGAATCAGGTGAAGATAGATATGCACGATGTTCAACACTTGCTTGGCTAAGAGATATGACGGAGAAGATCGTTAAGACGGATGAGGAATGGAAGCGCCTACTTACGCCCGAACAGTTTCATATCGCCCGAAAGAAGGGAACCGAAAGACCGTTCACAGGCGCATACTGGAATAGTCACGAGTCGGGCATCTACCAGTGCGTTTGCTGCGGCAACGACCTATTCAGTTCGGAAAGCAAGTTTGATTCTCGAACCGGATGGTCCAGCTTCTGGACCCCGATTAACCAGGACAACGTGAAGACAGAGACCGATAGGAGTCTCTTCATAAGACGCACGGAAGTTTCATGCAGCCGATGTGAAGCCCACCTCGGCCACGTCTTCAACGACGAACCAAAACCAACAGGACTTCGCTACTGTATCAACTCCGCTTCTCTAAGATTCAGCAAGTCGGAGTGAAACGAAACCCGCGCTGCCAACATCCAAGAATCGACAGTCAAACATTTTCAATGGTGCGGGGGAGTGGATTTCGACCCCAGTTTACTAGTAACTGTTAGTGGACCGTAGTTGTGGCGGGTCCAGAGGGATTCATCACTTTTTTAGTGCCGAATCCACCAGCCGCCGACTCGGTAAATGCCTTCTCAACACGAGATTACTCATGGTTAAATCTCATACCCGAGTGCTCCTTGCATCTCTGTCTAGACAACGAAGCCTTTCCCGCGTTCCTCATAGAGCCATTCGTAACGAATTTCCCAAGAACGGATGTGATAGCCTGGACGTTTTAGCAATCACTGTTCTCCAAGGATGCGCAATGCTCCAAAGGCTGCTTCCGTCACGAAGTTGTTCCGGCGTCAACGTACAAAACCTGTCCGGTCATGCATTTTGAAGCTTCCGAGCCTAGGAATGTGAATGCGCCTGCAATATCCTCGACTGTGGGCATCCTCCCGAGAAGAGGATACCGTTTGTCCCAGGTCTCCTTATCCACCTTTGCGTATTGGATCAAGGCGTCCGTCATTTGCGTTGCTGCGACGGGCAGGACGGAGTTCACTCTGATGCCATATTGCGCAAGTTCTTTGGCCATATTCTTTGTAAGAGCGATTATTCCTCCTTTAGCGCTTGCATAATCCAACACTCCATTGCTTCCTCTGACAGCCGAGGGAGCTGTAACCGTGATCAGACTCCCACGTATCTTTCTGTCTATCATTATTCGCGCCACAGCTTGCAGAAAGAGGAAGGTACCCTTCAAATGAGTGTCAACCACTTCGTCCCACTGTTCTTCGGATATTTCTAGGAAGGGCGAGGGACGGATTACTCCCGCATTTGAGATTGCAACATCGATCCCTCCAAACATTTCTGCAGTCCGATTCACCCAGCTCTCAAGCGATCGCTTATCCCTCACGTCAACCAGAGCACCGTTGACTTCAGCCGTAATTTCTCCCAATGAAACCAGCGCGTTCTCTAGAGACGTCTTATCGTTCCTGCCAGAAATTACGACTCTATCTCCTTGCTTTGCATACTCCTTAGCAACAGCCAATCCTATGCCCCGGCTTCCGCCGGTAATCATTACCACTCTCTTTCTATTCGCCGTGATTACCATGCTCGCCCTGTCCGACGGTTCTTGGTCGTTCTATGATCGCGCCTCATATCATATTAAATGAACAAGCTTTCTATTGCTCGAACGTACGCAAACGGCACACACGCAAATCGACTTTTCCTTCCAGAAGGTTGCGAATCGTCGACTACTTCAAGACTTTCGGTTCGTTTTTGAATAATGATCTGCGCGCTTATTTTTCTGTTTTATTTATGCTGGGGCCGCTCTTCTACGGTTTCGTGTGGAGTACCACGAGCCCTGTTTACGTCTTCGCTGCGAGGTCGTTTACACAGAGGTTTGGAGTATTACCCTTACGTCACCTTTGGGGGGATTGCTGCATTAGCGTACGTACTTAGCTAGGTTTCATGGCCCAGTGTTCTCTTCGCTGATAACGCCCAATCCGGATCCGCGAGCAACGCCCTACCAACAGCAACTAGGTCTACCCTGCCCTGCCTGATCGCTTGATCTGCAAAAGCGGGGTCCGTGATTCCGCCAACGCCAATAACTGGCGCTTCCACCGCCTGTTTGATCTTCTCCGCCAAGGGCAAGAAGTATCCTTGCGCGGTCATTCCCTCAGGTGCATCTCCGATTAGGCCACCTGACACGTCAACTATGTTGATTCCGGCCCGAACGAGTCTTTGGGCGAGAGTTTGCGACTCGCGAATTGTGACCCCGCGTCCCTCACCGTCAGATGCGCCCAGACGATAGAGTAAGAGAAAATCTGATCCCACCTCCTTCCTAACCTCCGCGACGATTTCAAGTGGGAATTGGATTCTGCCCTCAAAGGAGCCGCCGTACCCATCAGTTCTCCTGTTACTCAGGGGGGACGTGAATTGATTCAACAAGTAGCCGTGGGCCCCGTGAACCTCAACAGCGTCGAACCCCGCCTTACGCGCTCGCCCAGCAGCCTCACCAAAGAGGCGAACGAGATGCTGTATCTCATGCTCTTCCAGTTCTCTTGGAACCTCATATGATTCACCTGCTGGTATTGCGGAGGGACCAATCGGTTGACTGCCGCAGATACTACTACGAGCCATGCGGCCTGCATGAGTGATCTGGATACAAACGGGCGTTCCAGTTGCATGAATCGATTTGACCAAACTCTCCAGACCGTTAAGTAAAGTATCGTCATAGATCCCAAGTTGTCTGGAGGATAGCTTGCCATCCCTGGAGACATACGAATGCTCGACAATCACGAGTCCTACCCCCGGTGCACGTCGCGTGTAGTGCGCGATTAGTCGATCCGTTACTCTCCCCTCCGTGTCCGCTAGGTCGTTGGCCATCGGAGGCATCACTATTCGGTTTCTTAGCGTCAGATTACCAATCACCAAAGGATCAAAGAGCTTTGCCAATTCACCGGTTCCTCATCTTCCTTAGATTCCAAGATTCGATCGACATGAGTCAAAAGTATTTCGCTTTGCAAATGCTTATGCCAAGTAAGATTGCGATGAACGTTCCTTTTGAAATGAGCGGGGACACTACTAATGCTGCCCTATGTTGTTCTAAAACGATTTCGTGGTCTAGCGGGTGATAGGTTACGATTCAAATTCTGTTGCCCGCACCATGAGACCCACACACCAGAACGACGAACGACCACGGCCCGAATTATGACGGTCGCACCAAGAGATACACACACCACGAAAAAAACGTAACGTGTGAAGTAGATCTAAAGGAAATAACTTACCATTCGAAAACGATTCTCTGCATTCCTAAGCGTGCTCAAGGGATGGGGCGACGCAAGACAACTACTGGCTTCGTTCTTAGGTAATTATCAGATATGTTCCTAGCAAAATCAGAACAATTGCAACAAGTTTCAAAGCGACAGTCTTTCTGTCTATTTCCTCTTTCAGAGCTTTTGGAAGATATTTCGTAATCAGGATTGCGAAGAATAGTGTGAACAATGGGGATATTAGGGATGTTGTTGACACAAGTGTTATTGGACCGAGCGAGGCAGCGTAAAAGAAGAGTATTATTGCGAGACTCCACATAATGGAGCCTGATGCAAGTGTGAGAGTGAAATTTCTTTTTAATTTTTTAATCTCTGAGAAACATTTTCTTCTTACTGAGGGGATACCGAGGCCAGGAAACGCAACAGCGAATCTTCCGAACATGAACATCATTAGAAATGGCCAGAAAGAAATTTGGTCAAGACTTATTTTCGAAAGTGTCTGATCCAGACTGTAGACGAAATTTGTTGCAATTAAAACTAGTATGAGCGAGAAGGGGATTATTGTTTTCACATGGTTTCTTTTGTATGAGATGAGTGCTGATCCCAAAATCATCAGAATTATTCCTATGTAGGATTGTGCCGGGAAGATTTCATTAAGAAGGAAGAGTGCAAGCACTGCGACAAATGCTGGAGAGAGTGATGTCAATGCAGCTATTCTTGATGCTTCTTCCTTCCTTATTGAAACAACGTAAAGGAAGTATCCTCCAGCACTAATCAGTCCGGCTACGAACGCGATTGCATAGGGGATTGAAAATATATTTGTCGGAAAAAAGAGTAGAACGCAGATGGAAAACACGAAAGCAGGCGGGACAAATGAAACAAAGTAGGAAAATGAACTGAGACGTGTTTCAAGCATCAGCTTATCGACTATTGTAGTGAATCCGAAAAAGACAACGGAGGTGAGGGCGTAGAAAAACCAAACTTCGAGCATAGAATCAACTAGAAACTTTCTTCCACACTTTGTTCATGTCTGTTAGGCGTGTTCAACTGTTCAGAAGGAACATCTAAAGTAAGTTACACATATTATCGAATGAGAACATTCTTAGACTCCTTTTCAAGTGGTGGTGGTGTGACTGAATGAAAAGTCTGTAGACTATGCATGCGTCTCCGCGGATGGTCTAATGCGTGGCGCTCAAGCACTGTTAGCTAGTAACATCACTCATCACTTAAGGTGATGGAAGGACACAGTTGAGTTGGTTAGCCTTCGACGATGATTTTCAATCGCGCTGGGTTCCATATCTGTTCGGCCAAGGCACAGTACAGGTACAGTTTCTGTCTTGCTTCAACATCGGCCCTTTTAAAATGCAACCCACCTGCGACGACGTGATCAGGGGCGTTGGGCAGCTGGCTTTCAGTCATAGATGGTGAAAGGGATTTTGACTCTCTGTTTGCTGCTACATCTAGTCTTGCATGTTACGGACTTGAACTCAGTTAGGGTCAGACTCGGAGGGATTTGAACCGAAAAAGGTTCGGGTCCAGAGATGGTGAAGGGGATTCTGACCCCAATTTACCGGTACATATAAGCTCAGACTCGTGGGGCTGGTAGATGGCGCTGCTTCAGGGGTTCACTTTTGGTGGTTTCCATGAGCCAAGCGGTTTGAAGAGTAGATGTTCGTCTGCTAGCGAATGGCCGCATTTGGCGCAGGTTACGAGTACACTGTAGTAATACTCGCCTGTATCTAGAAGGTCTTTGAATAGTTTCGGAAACATTGTTTCTCGTTCTTCTTGGTCAAATGATTCCTTGTAGTATTCATCGAGGTCCTTGGGAAGATGGATGGCAAAGGATTTGCTATCGCAATTGAGGCATTTTATGGGAGGAGCGCTGCGGTCTCCAAGGGGGTATGGCTTCTCTAGGGTGCCTTCTTTCATGACTACCTCTTAGCTCGCTAACTCACTTAAGGGTGGGTGGTCTATGGTCGCCTCAATCCTTGGGATAGGATGATTAGGTTCTCAATTTTCTCACCGGCCTTGTATGTTATCTTCTTGCAAAACTCGTTTCCTTTACCGAATTCTTCTCTGACAGTTCGCACAATATCTTCTGCGTGTGAGTCATCTTTGGCGAAGACTAGAGTTTTCGGGACTTCTTCTCTTCCGGGAAAAATTTCGGTGAAGAGTCGATCACGAAATGTCCTAATCACTGTCCTAATCTGGTCAGGAGCCACGACACTTCTATCCAACTGCTCCGGCTTGTATTCAAGAGGCTCGTCCAGCTCCTCCCATCGCAGCTCTCGAGTCTGTTTGTCACGCTTATCTACGTAGAATCCAGCTTCTACCCGGCTACCTTCTTCAGTAATTTTTGTTTTAATACGATATACGTCGTACGTAACATTAACATGGTCGACAACTGCTCTCTCGTGGTTGTATTCGGTAACAAGGTTGTTCCGAAAGAAACCTAAGGTCTGTTTTGAAGGGGTTGCCGTGAGTCCGATGATAAAAGCGTCGAAGTATTCGAGAACTTGACGCCAAAGATGGTAAATCGACCGATGGCACTCATCAGTGATTATGAAATCAAATGTTTCTATAGGGATTTGAGAATTATACGAGATCTCCTTTTCCTTTTCTTCGAAAGGTGAGATATGAAACAGGGATTGCTCCTCAAGAGTCGGGTCGAATTCCTTTTCGCCCATTAGCATTGAGTAAAGTCGCTGAATTGTGGTTATGCAGACCCTTGGTACGGGGTCTATGGTGTTGGACGTGAGATGTTGGATGTTGTATAGCTCAGTAAATTTCCGTCCGTCGTCCGGAGTAATGTATTGGAGAAACTCACTTTTTGCTTGAATCCCGAGGGTCGTTCGGTCAACAAGAAAGAGGATTCTTCTTGCATTCGCGAATTTTATCAGGCGATAGACCGAGCTGACAGCCATGTAGGTCTTTCCGCTTCCTGACGCCATTTGGATAAGGGCTCTGGGTTTGTCTTGAGCGAAGGACATCTCAAGATCGCGAATGGCCTCAATCTGACAATCTCGGAGACCTTCAATGATCAGAGGGGGCATGTTTTGAAGTTTCTTTCTTAAAGTGTCTGTCTGACCGAGCCATTCGAGGAGCGTCTCTGGTCTATGAAATGCGAAGACCTGGCGAGAGCGTGGGTGTGGGTCTCTCAAGTCTCGAAAGAATGTCTCTGTTCCAGTGCTTTCGTATGCAAATGGTAACGGTTCCTGCACTGTGGGAATGCTCTTGGTGGGGCTAGTCGCGTACTTTTGTGACTGCTCTGCCACCCCGCTTAACGTGGTGCCTTCAGACTTTGCCTCGACTACTCCCACAGGTCTCCTGTTCACAAAGAGAAGGTAGTCAGCTGCACCTGAACTCAAAGGGAATTCGCACACTGCTACACCCAATGAAGCTCCAAGATTCAGTTCGTTTAGCTGCTGAATTTTCCAGCCGGCTGCCTCCAGAAGAGCGTTAATCTTTTCCCTCGCTTTTTCTTCGGGCTTCAATTTCGGATGCTCTCAGCAGACGGTTCACATTGTTAAGTGTGGATTGTGGCTCACTTATCCTTCGCCATGCGAGTGAACCTTTCCTTCGCTTTGGGAGGTGACGCAGGGGCAATCTCTGAATCGAACATTACATGCACTACTTGCCCGGGTATCCGGAAACCCATTGACTTCACCATAGCCTCTCCCGGCGAAAGCGCACCTAGCATACCCGCGAAATCCGATCCAAGATCGCTCTCTATTCGATGTCTATCGATATCTTCAGTGTTGAAGCTAATCATGTTCTGTTGCGCTTCAATCGTTATCGTCTTATTCACGAGAGCCAATCGACGAGCTACAATCCACAACGGACAACCGTTTCGTCCCCCTTCAGTAGCAAGCTTGAACCAGATCCGATCGATATCCTCCCTGGACCCGCCTTCTGGAAGCAGCCTATGCGCTTCATCAGTTACGATTATGCAACCAAATCCCATACCCGTGGAGGCTCGCGACCAGACCGCCTTAGCAAGAGCAGTAGCCACCATATTCTTGGTCTCTTGATCATCAGTGACAAGGCCAAGCTCTGCGTGCGAAAAATCAACGACAACCCCCTGAAGTGAATTGAGTCTCCCGCACACCTCTTCAGCCGTAGTCGTATTCTTCAGTGAAGGTGCCTTCTCGAAAATCTCATCACGGGAGTCTATCACGGTCTGTAGAATGGTGAGGGTTGCATCTGTTTCCTCCTTTTTCGCTTTGGGCCACAGAAGACTTGCCTTATTTGGCGCTCTCGTCATGATCGCTTTCTTAGTTGGAAATTCTTCTGCGTCTTTGCATTCGTCAAGACTAGCTACGAGCAGCTTGAAGACCTTAGTCCCTTTACCGCCCACCAAGGGCGCCATTATCTCCTTGGTTTTTTCATGGATATTTTCGAAAACGGTTGTTGCAAGTCGTTCCCAATTGATGACTTGCACTTCGATTTCCTTCCTCCCCGCCATTGAAGCGAACTCACCAGTCCAATCTAACAACAAGAAACGCGCTGGAGGGGTGGCTTGCATCGCTCTAGATACCAATGTTAGCAGGCCAGTAGTCTTGCCTGTACCTTGAGCACCTGTAACGATCAATCCCTGTCTAACCAAAGTATTCAGGTCAATCAGAACATTCCTGTCTGTCTCAGGATTCGTTCCGAGTTTCGCTGTCCAATCGCTATCAGGATGAATGACCTTTGCAACTATCTCAGGCGAGCATGAGTATACGTTTGCGAATGGCTTCACGGGGTTTCTTGGTGGACTGACCGAGTCCTCGGTTAGCTTGCCTACAAGGGTACACGCGCATCTGTACCTTTGAATGCGGCTATCAGCCGTCGGATTGCCAATCGTGATAAGTGACTCCTCAAAATCGAATGACGGTCTGAACCAGTAAGGTTGTACCACTTGGTAGACGACTGGATATGAGTCATCGTCAAGTAAGAACACGTAACTGCCCGTGTTTAGCTGCACTCCTTCCTTGAGAGTTACGCTTATGCGATCAATTCCATAACTGCTTTCCGCGAATACGTTTCCTATTCGATGGTCATCCGAGGAGCTTTCCTTGGCGAGATTAAGAATTGACATTGACTCAAACACCCCTCTGTTCCGTGAAGAGACTCAGGAGCCTAAGGTTATCTTCGCTAGAAGACATCTTCGCAATCTGTTCCTGAACTATGGCTGACATCGCATCCTTTGTAACCTTACCATCTCGATGGGCGATACACTGAGCTTGAGGTAGCCCATCATACTTGTAATCTAACGACTCAAGCGAAGTTGAAAGCACATATGACGCCAGGTCATCAATTCGATCTTTGACGTAATCAGGGAATTCTATCCGGAGTGGCGGAGTCATAGGGTTTCTGCTCGTCTTAATGTAGAATCCATAAATCTGATGATTCATCTTCTCCACCAACGCCGCGCCAGTAGCCGCAGCGATGATTTGCTCGGTAATCGAAATTTCCTCCGTTCGTTCTCCGAACCGCAGCACCTGATTAAACAGGAATTGATCGGAAAGACTACTGCTTAGGCTGTATGCCTTCTGAAAATACATCGACTCACTCTTTTTCACAACCCCAATCAGGTCAGTTCCTTGCTTCGACCCCTCGTTGAGAAGATCGTTTCTACTTTGAATTAATTCGAGAACTGCTCTTCTGGCCACGTCTGCGGAAGCCAAGTTATACCATTGAGATATGCTGAGGGGTCCGTCGATCAGGATAAGGTCCGCAGGTCCGTACCGCGAGAGCTGGTCAAGAACCGCCCGGGGAATCATTGACTCTCGCACAGCGCCAAGATAGACTTGAAAATCACTCAAACCGTACTTGGATTCAAGGTCGAGGAGTTGCCCGGCAACTGAGACTGGTTTTCTGGTTGGATGCCGAACCGCTATAGCTCCAATCAAAGCCATCCTTGAAATTGCGAAAGGCATCGGATAACTCGATGAGTCTGCAGCAATGCAACTCTTCATTCTCAGCTCCGGTCGAACATCTACCTGTCGTATCTTGACTTTCTCCCTCACCTCATGTGAGGATTGTTTCAACATTCCAGCAGCTAATTCAAGTTTCGAGGAAAGGGTCTCATTGGCGCGAGCCCTAAGGTCCACAAAGAGGTCGGGGTAAATTGGATGCCAGTTTTGTTCCTTAATTTGATGCCTAGACGGCGCAGAAATCAATGCTACTCGCTAAAACAGGTAGTAAACGCGTGACTATTTATCATATCAAGCTGGATTGTCTAAACTCGAAACTATCCAATCTTGATAATGTAAGCGCTAGGTCTCTTCACTACGAGAGTGCCCTGCCACAACTAGTGCAGAACGCCGAAACAGGATCTACAGAATACCCGCAGAACTTGCAGAGGCGATTTGGCTCATCCCCTAATTCCAATACTCCTCCGCATTTCCCGCAAAGGTGCTTCGTCGAAAGAATCTTCCTTTTCAGCTGCACGCACGCTGAACATAATTGACCATGACAACTTGGGCAGTTGAAATACGCAACGATACTTCCATCTCTTCCGACACGCATCAATCCGAACATCCCAGACACGTGTTGCCCGCAAGCCCGACGCCTACAATTAACGCAGACAGTCATCGCGTAGCTACCGCAAGTTTGACATGCCCACCCTTTCTGGCTGACGCAAGCTCTACAAACAAAACGTTCTGTGCCAAATGTAGGTAGGGAAGCAACGCAATGTTCACAGAAGTCCACTTTGCCACATTCAGTACACTTGAACGATTGTAGGGTTTGAATCGCTCTTCCACAAATTGGACAATGATGCGTCCTAGAATCAGTAACAACGGTTGCGTCTGCTGGGCGAACAATCTGAAACTTACCTCTACAATGGGAACACTCGTATTCACTAGGCGTCGAAGTTGGTGTCGGTTGATCGGCTGATCCACAAGTTGGGCATCGTATCGCGAGAACGGACATGGTCATTGCCCATGGAAAGGAACGGCTGTCGAAATAAAAGCCATGTCATGCAGCAACTCCAGGCGGGTTAACTTCAACGAAGTCGATGAATCCACACTAGCAAATTTGTGGGGTGGCCTGAATATTTCGAGCTGCCAAAAAACTACTTACGCGGCCGCGAATCAGGCATGGAAGAAGCGACAGAAAACTGCCGAAGGATTGAGCACGAAACAGCAAGTGACATGAAGAGGGCAGAAAGAAAATGAGAAAAGCGTTGTTCGTTTGCTCAGCGAACCTTGACCGGAGTCCCACCGCTGAAAGAATCTTCAACCACTGGAAAGGAGTGTGGGAAACCAAGTCCGCTGGAATTGAACCCTCATTGGGCCGTAACTCCCTATCACAGGGAGTTATTGACTGGGCTGACGTAGTACTAGTAATGCAACCGGTACACGCCGAATACTTGTACACGCATTTCGATTGCAAGCTCAAGACTATTCACGTTTTGGACATCAGTAATAGATACGTTAGAGATGATCCTGAACTCATTCAAGAGCTTCAACTCAAGGCTGCCACTATCCTTGACAGAGAGGATAGGCTACGTCGAGTTGCCGAGTCCCGACGCTAGTTCCAGTAGACCCAGCGGTTCGAGAATAAACCATCTCCAAGAGCCTTAGTCTTGCACGTCGCAGTTGCTGCTCGTCCAGTTTGTTGAAGTACTCAGTCAGCGCTTGTCTGATGGCCTCAGGCTTTGTTCCAACGATTCCTTTTTGGATTATGTCGTCAAGCCGCCTCGCCAGTTCGCCTGTAAGGTCGAAGTCTATTCGTGTGCTATAGCGATCGTTCTGCATTCTCCACTTCCTCCTTCTTTTGGTCTAAATCTGTCTCGGCGCTATTTCCCCCATTCCATCGCTCAATCAAGTGGGACGCGTAGCCAGAGCCGGATGGATAGACGCTCTAGAGGAGTACCGTTAGAAACTAGACATTTCACTAGTAGGTTCTGAGTCCAAGCTACTACGCACAAGGCCGTAGAGATAGCCGTTAGCCTCCGGTCGAAGAGTTAGACGGATTAATCTGTGGATTTTCCTTACTCTCTTCGTGAACCTTTGAGTCTTCTATGGGTTGAGTCGGCATCTGAGGGGGTTCTTGATTCATTGTGGTTTCCCAGTAGAATTTGGTCCCTAGCCAGATTAGTTGCAGTGTCATGAGAAATTCCCACAGGGTCAGCTGAAACGCTATGATTGCGGCAACAATGGAAATCGGACCATGCTTCAGCATCGCCAACAGAGCTAAAATCGCCGAACAGAAGTACGGCACCATTCCAGCAGCGGATACAAGCATCAGCGAAGTTGTGACGGTAGCTGGCACAATGATAGAAAGGGAGTAAAGAAATCCACGGATATAGCTACCATCTTTTACCACAACAGGTTTGCTTACCTCTTTTCTCATGGCCTTCGTGAGTGAATCAATTATCCTCTCGACATTGAACAGTCTCATTCCGAAAGGAATGATGAAAATCATCATCGCAATAAGAATACCATCAAGCGTAACTAGACTTGAAAGAAAAGCCGTATCAACACGCCTAACGGAGTAGAAAGCGAACAAAGTGATGCCTAGAGAAATCGCCAAACTCAGTTTTGTGTTAATAATTGCCATCTTAATCCAATGAAACACTATCGGGAGAAGCTCCGCTTTCTCCTTAGGCACGCTTTCTTTCACCCTCCAAAGACCCCTATGATCGCTAAGTGCCTAAACTCTGGTTGAAGAGTTAGACGGCTTAACGCATATGGCTCTTTAACACGTTAGGACAGTATGACTTTACTTCTAGTAATAGACCTAGATAAGCCAGCTTGGAAACGGTAACGTAACGTTCGCGGTTGGTAACTATGCTTGTAACATTTCGGTTGGCGCAACTGAATCAGACAGCCGTTTCAGAGCTATGCACTTGTCATTTTCATAGATTCTCTTCTGCATCCCAGAAAGTTACTCTGCTCAGAATATAGAGTCCAAGCAATAGCATTTCAATGCCGAATACAAGTAGGAAGCTTTCGGCAAAGAATAAAATCACGAACCACACATGCATACCCGCTTTGGTATGCAACACTCCAATAATTACTAAGATCGCAAACGCGCTTGCGGACACAACCAAAGCGTTGAAGCACCGTCTAAATGTCGCCTGTATTTCCTTGATCTTGCCTGCTAACCCCGCCTGTGCATTCGCGGCTTTCTCTTTAAGTGGAAGAGGAGTTTTTGGGTCCTGTCCTAATTGGAACCAGCCTTGTGATATCGCGGCCATGTCACGACGCGACGAGTAGTAAGCAGCGGACATGGCGTTTCGAAACGCGAGTAACACCTTGCTGTTTCGAAACGATCGGCCACGTTCGGTGTTTCAAAGACCTCGATTGCTATTGCCGTCACCATGCAGCTAGGACCCGCCTGGGTCTTTCCGACTATCGAAATCGAAAGGATTCAGTCTGTCAGCATTCAATTGTTGGAGGGAATACACATTATCGAAGATGCGCAGAACTTCGTTTGCGCCAAAAAACAGGTTTTATGATTATGTACAGGGAACTTAGAATAGTGCGACTGAATTGGAATCAGACGAAAGCGAGATGACAGGGTTGAAAGGCAACGGAGGTAAGGTATGCCTTTGTCTCTTTACCTGATAGTTGAGTCCGATGACTGCTCCAGTTAGGCAAAGGGCCCCCAATCCGAGACATAACCAGAACTTTCGATCGGATTCAGCGTGTCTCAGCGCGAGTTGCATAATCTCTGGATTCGAGTTGCCGATCCCGGCATCTTGATTCTCAATTCTCAAGCTCTTGATGCTTCCTGTTTGATTAGCAGTGAGAGATTCTTCTTCATGTGATTGTGATCGATTAATGCTCGATTCCGACGGCGAGATAGAATCCTGGGATTTAACTTGCTTCACGCTTGGGAGTGTCATACGGTCCGCAGTGGGTTCATGGATCTCCATAACTGATGGAGAACTATTCGATCCTTTGTTAGCATTGGTTCCCTGAAAAGTGGCGTCCTTGGCTGGTTCTGCGTTGAAAGCCCTCCGAGGATCGATATCTTTACTGGCCTCAGACAACTGGCTTTCCTTGACTTCGGTGCTTGCGGGGGGTACGGTGGCGGGTCCAGGATCTTGGGGTCTGTCGGGATTCTGGTCCACCGGTTTTTCTGGTTTGGGTTGTGGTTGATTTATAGTCGTTCCATCCGGCTCGTGTTGGTGGGCGTCGACGGGCCTGCCAAATGACTCTTGCACCATACTTTTTGGAGGAGCCGGGTCCTCAGATGGGACTGCAGGAGGATTCTGGGATTGAACTTCCGTCAAACCCGAAAGCCCTGTGAGCTGCTCGACTGGACTATTCATTTCAGAATGTGGCGGAAATATTGTTGTTTCGCACTTCAGTAGGCGATTATCAACACCCCGACACGAGCCCTCTTGCTCACTCACCGACAGTTCACATGGAGAGAGAGATTCATCACGAACACCTCTCTGCGCGTCTGTCTTGGTTGCTTCGTCGGTTCTAGTTTCTTCGATTTTCTCTATAGATGATTCTAGACTTTTGTCCCGAGAGCCAAACTCTTCGATTAATCGTTTAGGGAGGGCTTCCTGACTGGTCGCAGTGGATTCAAGGGGACGGATCGTGGTCCAAGAAGGACCCAGAAGTCTATCCACCGCACCGCCTACGGCGGGGATGAATTTTCTTTTCAGGAATTCGTTCCAATACGTTTCTAGGAAGAAATTTACAGGGTCAAAATTCCATGGTTGCTGATAATCCGCAACTGGTGGAGATAACATCAAGGGTTCTGTTTCATAGGGTAGAACAAGCGGGGGACTTGTAAGAGAGGGTACTGTCTGCGCAAAGGGATCGACTATATCAAAGACCTGTAAATCCGAGTGGTTCACTGGTGGCAAGGCAGCGGAGCGACGCGCGCCCCAGTCGTTCGCTGGGGGGCAGGATTAGGTGCCAGGAAATTGCTGTTTGCTACGTCAGCCGAGGACCCTTCTTCACAGGGATGTTTCTGCAGGTACCGGAAGGCGCGACTCTTGGACACATTTGCTAGCTCGGCAGATTTTGCGACACTAAGCTGCGCCTCACATCGCGATTTCCGGAGCGTAGCGAGCTGCCACGGTTCAAATTCAGTTGGTGGTCTGCCCATAACATTTCCTCCACATCTTGACACTGGAGCACCCCATCTGCGGCGCTATTACTTCACGAGACTTATCGACCTTCGAAGGCAAATTTCGAACGTATACTTGGTCGCCCATTCTAAGTATCGCAACGTTCTCTCCGACCTTCAGGCCGGACAACAATTTAGCCGCCGATGATGGCACCTTGACCGTGATTGCGGTTTTAATGGTCACTCCGTCTACGTCATAGCCAATGAATTGCCCGACAACTTCCTCAAAATCGCCAAACTCAACCGAACGCTGCTCCACAGACTCGTGGGCTATGCTTGCAGTCCTCGTCATCCTCATCCTCACCCGTTAAACTGCCGAGAAACGATTAATCGAATACCCTACCGTTCTTCTCAACCATTGAGAAACCCATAAGAGAAATGGCGTGAATTCTCTCAATGACTGAGAAGGCGAATAACGGATGCCACGTGACAGGGAAGAATTCATGCCCCGTCTCAGAAGGCGAAAGCAAAAGCTGCAGAGGGACGCAGCAATCATTTTGGTGCTCCACAAGCATCCAAACTCTTCACTTGAAGAGATCGTGAAAGAGTTTCCCTGTCCAACCAACGAGAAGCACCGAATCGAGAAACCGTTGAAGTATGATCTTCTCCCATTCCTAATTGAGAAAGGAATCGTCAAGAAATTCAAGGATGATGGAGAGATAACCTACGCTCTATCGGACTATGAAGATGAGGATGCTAAGATAAAGCGAACAGTACAGGACTTTGAGCTGCTCCGTGGGAGATGGCCTAACGAGGAAGAAATCGGCTCTCTCACTGGATCTTGCCCCGAAACTGTCAAACCAATTATGTATAAGCTCGCGCCAACAATTGGATGGAAACATCCTTCCGAAAACAATAACACCGCTAGCCGTGGCCTCGCGATGCGTCGACTCGAACTTGCCGCTTGGTTCAAGCTTGGTTGTAAACAAGCAGACTTCGTCAAACGCGAATGGGCGGATGAAGACGAACATGCAAAGGCTACATTGATTCTAGAGAAGTATCCGGAATACCTTCCGAAAATAGTCACGTTCAAAATCAAAGGGGACATCAGAAACCGTAAAGACGAGAAATTCTACTACACTTTGACCTTTCCTATGAAAGCTCAGGAATTTGTTGGCGTATCAGATACCGAACAAAGAATGGTGTCTTTGAAAGACTTCGAAGCGTGTCGAACGAGACTCAAGATTGAGCAGCGTGATTATTGACAGACCTCCAATCATGCAGCGAGTCTTTCAACTCCTGTAGGTGTCAGCATCCTTTCCCCAGTCTTCAACGATCCTCTCTTCAAGAACAAGATTCGTTCCTTCCTACATCTTCAGAGATTATCTAACCGCTCACCGGGATCACATGCTGCAGAAACTCAGACTGCCAACTTCGGAATAAGCGCCAAGTACTCTCGCCTGACCAGTTCCAGATCGATGTGCGTGTGCGCCTCAACCGCTTCCCACATCCCTCGAAGCCGCTCTAGTAAAATGGTGCGGGGGAGGGGATTCGAACCCCTGAACCCCTACGGGACGAGGTCTCTTAACATCCTCGTTTGATGTTCCTGAGCTTCGCGCACGTAAGTTCGGATGTGTCTCGCGCCTTTGACCTGGCTTCACCCCTCCGACACTTGGAGGTTTGGCAGTGGGGAGCTAAGCGTTATCGCGGCGCTTACCCCCGCAACAGCCAGAGGCTTACCCCGCACGCGAAACCTACGACTGAGGCGGCAACATAAATCTAATGCAGCTTGCTCCAGTATCAGCAAAGACTCACTTCTACAGTCCCAGACTATTACTTCTAATCGGAAGTGATAGAACGCATTTCTGCTAGCCAAAGGTTGACGGTGGACGTCGAATCCGACTCACCAATGAAAATAGTTGATAGATCATTCTACCATCCTTCCATTTCGCATACCTCTCACACTATCTTTCCCCGCAAGTGATTAATAGTTCCGAACCGCGATTTCCGGGTGGGGAGAGGCTGCAACCTCATCTTTCTCCGGGACGGAGAGTAATTAGCAGGTTTCGCGGCAGCGCTCTCCCGAGAAACTATTCTAAGATTAATCAGACTAGAGAATTACGAGAAATTACGGAATGGTGCTTCTTCGGAGCCTTTTCTGACGCTTTTAGCTCCGCTAGGGGTCGCAGACAGAGATTCAAATAGCGTTTTTTGTGAGCTAACCCATCAATGCAGAGCTGTATTTCCTTTAACCACAAAACCTTGCAAAAAAAATGTTCCAGCAGCTCGTTCGTGCTGAAAACGAGTTACTGGATCGGAGGTCGATTCAGGTCAGTAAATTCGGCTCAAATATTGGGATGGATATGTGAACTTACGCGAAGGGCCCGACGCCTTCGGTGATCTTGATGGCTTGGACGGGGCATTGGATTTCGCATGCTCGACAGAAGATACAGTCCCGCTCTCGCATCGGGTCGGCTTTCCAGCGGTCCAGAAGCATTTTCCCGCTATCGTTTGGGGTCTGCTTATCGATCTTCTCTTGCTCCGCGGGGAAGTCCATTTTATCGAAGACATTGACTGGGCAGACTGAGATGCAGATTCCATCGGCGATGCAAATGTCAAAATCCACCGCGACAGCGACACCGTGCACCCCATACTCCTTGCTAACACCCTCTTTCCATCTAACCTCATGCCCCTCATGGTCTTCCTTCTTGGGCCATTCGTTGGGAAACGAAGCGTCATCAATTATCCTTCTCTCGGTCATCTAACACACCAAACAAACGGCGTAGGAATATATCGAATTAAGAAGATTTGCATGTCACAACGGAACCTGACAATTTCGACATGCAAATTTTCCGGCTGTCAGGCTGTGATCAAACAGTCAATCCGCTTAGGTCACTGTCTCTAAGGATTATAACCAAACTTCCTGATTAGGACAAGTCTCCCAAAGTAGCTCAGTTTTCGGCTTTATCTTGCTCACGTTGAGGTTCTTCACGCCAATCACACATGCGCTAACGACAATACCTAGAAGTCATTAGGCAGCAATCAACCTGAATCAGGTTAGCTTTTGGTTGAGAATTTTGTTAGGCATGTTGGGCAGACGCAATCCTTAGCTTTCCTCTCTAATTCGGCGGTACCCTCTGCCGTCAACTTTATTCTCTCGCACCAGCATCCAAACGCACTATTTTGACATGTGAAAGTCGTGCCGCAAAGGTCGCATTCAAGTTCTCGGGGCATAGAGAATTTCGCTTCCATTAAGAAGCAGGGACGCGCATATATTTTCTAACCGTATTCGGGTGGCTTTGGAGGACAGCCGACGTCTAAGAGACTCAAGTAACTTGCAGGAGGATGAGAGTATGCGCATTGTATCGCTTTTGCCGAGCGCGACTGAGATGGTTTACGCGCTTGGTTTAGGGGATAGCTTAGTTGGAGTCTCCCACGAATGCGACTACCCCGAAGGCGCTAAAGCGAAAGCGAAAATGATTGAACCCATTTTCGATACTACAAAACTGAGTAGTGAGCGGATCGACGCGCTTGTGATCGAGAGCATGCAACAGGGTAAGAGCATTTATCGAATCAGGTTCGAGGAACTCAGGAGAGCAAACCCAGACCTCATCATTATGCAAGAACTCTGTGACGTGTGCGCCATCGGAGCAGTTGATGTCTTGGAAGCTGTGAATAGATTGGGAAAGCCCCTGAAGGTGCTCTCGCTCAACCCGCACACTCTCGGAGGCGTTCAGGATGATATAAGGAAAGTAGCTGAAGCGACGGATCGCAAGGAAGAAGCAGGGAGGGTGATCGCACAACTTAACGCGAAAGTTGAGCGAATTAAAGAGATAACCGAAGGTGCTAGCAAAACAAGGGTCTTTTGCGTTGAGTGGTTAAAGCCGGTCATGAATGCTGGCCACTGGGTTCCTGAAATTCTCGAGTACGCGGGTGGATTCGATGAGCTCGCCACCAAGGGCCTACCATCGACTTACGTAGACTGGAAACGCGTCCTAGACTATGATCCAGAAGTAGTTGTTCTGATGCCGTGTGGCTTTACAACGCCGAGAACTATTCGCGAAGCAACGCAGTTTCTCGGTCTCCCTAACGCAAAACAACTCTCCGCCGTGCGAAATGGCTTGGTGTACGCGACTGATGGGCACAATTACTTCAGTAGATCCGGTCCTAGACTCTTCGACGCGATCGGCATTCTAGCCCACATGCTTCACCCGGACCTCTTCAGTCAACCACTCGACCCGGCGTTGGGCTGTAAGGTAGATGTGGCGGAAGCCGAGGCTTAGAGTCGATCCATAAAGGGCCGTCTCTCGAGTGGTTCAGGCTTCGGGTCAATTGGTTTCCACGGGACATTCACGAAATCTGGTCGAACGTCGGTTAGATCAAGGTTGTTTGATGACACCATTTCTATTCGCGAATAGATGACCAGATTAGCTGATAATGACTGAGGAGTTTAGTAGTTGGTCAGTTTGCGATTGGTGTGGGCGTTATGGTTTGCGCCATGTCTTCGGTTGCTTTGGTGATGTGATCGAAGAGTTGGTAGGCTGCTGCGATCTGTTCCGACTCGTTTTGGGAGGTGTAACCATCCGCCGCTATTGTGATTTTGCCGCTGCTGATTCTGGCTTGGAGTTGCATACGCCCATCTTCACTGATCCAGCTCATTGAGAGCATGTTTCCATCGTGTGAGTAGCCTAACCACCTGAAATTGCTAAACCACCTACCCCTAAGCTTCTGGAATAGGACGGTGACGTCAATTTGGCTAGGAAGGTAGGCTTCAATTACGGGCTTGGGGTTCGGCTGGCCTGTTCGAACTGTGAACGAAAACGTGTTCCCTGACCCCCTCACCTTGTACCCATCAGGAGAATGTTCGATGGCATGCGCTTCCTCAAGCCTCTTGAGGGTTCGTGTGAGTGTCTCCTGGTGGAGCCTCAATCTTCGCCTGAGACCTTGGAACGAGTAGTATGCGTTCTGGTCGCTTGAGAGAAGCTTGAGCACTTCCAGTTCGCGGGGGTCGAGGTCGAATTCCTCGATGTCAGGGTTAACGTTGATGCTTTCTGCTAACATTGTTGAACCACCCCTTGTCCTCACGCCTGCTTATATTGACTAATTCCAAGAGTTAGAGGAAACGGTCCTTTTTTTAAATTTATTCTATGAATACGTTGTCTTTTGAGGCTGGTTAGCTCGAAACGTTTCGAGGCAACGTGTCCAGCGGCAAAAGGCCAGAAAAAGAGGAAAAACAAGAAATAACACGTCAAAAGTAGCTAAGCAACGTTTTCTTCCATTTTTCTCTGCTATTTCTTCTTAGTTACTCTGGTTTCCTTCTGGGTCAGCCCAGGCGAATTTGGTTACAAGCGCCTTGGGGTAGTAACGTTTCCAGTCGTAGTTGACTTTCTTACAGAACTCCACAGAAACTCTTGGGTCTATGTAGTTCCTGAGCGACGTTCCTAGGTTCCAGTTCTTGCCTAGCCGCATTTGTGCAATTCGAAGTTGAAGCCCCTGCTTCCGTTTAGCAATCGACTTCCCCTGCTTCCCTTTCAGCGATTTCAGCATCTCCATTCGTTTCTTGTAGGTTTCCTGCCACTTCTTAGGAACCGCTTTCTGATGATTAAGCAACTGAGCCACAGCAGCATTTGCCTCGGTCAACGCCATCTTCTTCTCCGTCTCCAGACTCTCCGCGCTCACTTTAGCGTTCCCCAGTTTCTTTTCGAAGAGGTCTGTTGCGGAAAATGTGCGAAATACTTTCGGGCTCAGGCGGGGCATGGCCTCAGACAGAAACTCCCTAACCGCATCGGTTGTAACTCCGCTGAATATCCTTCCTCCACCGGATGTGAACTCTTTCAGGTTTTGGAAGGCATCCTCAGACACTTCCAGTTCCCTCTCAAATAGAACCCAGTCTTTGCCGAGAAAATGCAGCTTCACCTTGTAGGGGCTGTTATGAAAGCTAATGTGCTTGCTCTGAAGGCTTGTGGCCCCAACGGTGCCCGATTCGGTCTCTTTCTCATCCCCAACCCTGATCTTGAAAATATCGATCAGGTAAGCCACCGTTGCCACCTTCCGACGCTTCAAATCCTTATCCACTAGGCCTCTTGCGATGTGAGCCCGCACCTCATCAATCCTTGATTCAAGATCCCTGGCCAAGTCGAACTTCTCCTGAGTGCGTCCCTGTTTCATCGGCGTGGCGTCATGGAACCAAACATACTTCACCTTACCAGTCAGCTTGTCTGTCCACCGAGCTATCCAAAGCTCATTCGAACGCCACTCTCTCCCCGCCCATTCACCGGGAGACATCAGGGCGTCCGGGCTGAGGTTTAATGTCACATCTTTTGTGGAGACGGCTGGTTTCCAGCGTCCCCTGTACGGATGCTTGCCGCGTCCGAGAAAGATGCTTGGAGGTTCCACCGAGTAGTTGGCGATCTCCATTCGGGCCCCGTCAACGGTAGCCCAACCGTAGCGCTCTTTGCGCTCTTCTCGGATCTTCTTCCTCGAGGTCGCTAACTGCTTCTTCTCCTCCTTCGACATGTTCGCCTTCCTAGCCCTTTCAGCGTCGATCCATTGTACGATATGCGCCCAGTCGAAATCTTCAACGGTGATTTTTCCCTTCACGCCGAGGGCTTTGGCGAAGTCTTCCATGAAATTGGAACGAAACTTCTGATCTTCCGCGTATGGAGTGCCGAATTTCTGCGCGAACTTCACCGCCATCTCTTCTTGGAGCGGACTAAGCTTGAGTGGCGTGCCGCGAAAAGTTAAGGTAAAACCCTGTGGAAGGTAAGCGTCGGGAACAAGAACGCCGTTGTGGATTAATTGCTTTAGTCCGGTGTCCTTTGTCTTGGCGTCCTCTACGACTTGGATCTGTTTCGATGTTTTGTCTCGACGCTCAGACACTATTTTCACCTACGGTTTCTTTCGAACCTTCTACAGGCAAGCATCACAATACTCCATCGTTTTGGGGCACAAAAACTTTCACGCCCAACTGATCAATGGAGGTTGTCTACAAGCCGATTAGACGGCATTGCAACGGCTTTTTAGCCAGACCAGCCTGCCAGAGCACAATCGTACAGTAGTCGCTCTTTCTACCCAAACTCTGTTCCGGAGGCAATCATTGCATCGGCGATATTCAGAGACTTGTCCAAAGCGGTAACGCCCCGATCGAGGTCAGTCTCTTCAGCGATGAGTGGAGGAGCAACAATCAGATAGTTTGTGAACCCACTTAGTGCTTCGCGGGTCCAGACGAAAAGCGTTTGTTCCAGGTCAGTGCGGCGTACCAGAAACCGCATGCCACAGATAGGAATAGGGCGTATCCAAGGTAAGTGTGGGCAAGATAGAGGGCATTTAAACCCCAACGGAAACCCACTAGAATCACAACGTACACCCTCAGGATAGTTGCAGCAAACGTAACCCCGACTCCCGTGAGTAATAGAAACGCGAGCCTCAGTACACCGAGTGATCTTCCAACGTCTACGGTTACGAAGCTGAAAGCTGCGATGAACATTAGAAAGGAGAGAAAGCCTCCGCAAAGCGGGGTCACCTCAACACCCCCAATCATCGACGGGGGTCCGAAGGATAGGATATCGCCCGAAACTGTAATCGGAATATTGGTCAAGTGAAGCAGGGCAACCGTAACGAACACGTTCACGGTCCCAAAGAACGCGCCCAACGGCGAGCTTGAAGCGTAGTTCTCAAGCTGCACCGCGTGTATCAACCAAGCAACCACCATCGCAGCACAAAGCACAGGCCACATATCCCGGTAACCGGAAAAAAACCTCACATCATAAAGCACCCATCTCGAACCAACAGCGAACAACAACACCCCACAACCCATCACGACTATCCAAAACATGTCAGGCCCGGAGAGCTGGAAGTATCGAAGGACAACAAGTGAGACCAATATCAAGATCGAACCTACAAGTACCCTCACCCTCGCGCCAAACTCCATAAACAACTCATCAGCGTTCGATCTTTCGATCAGTTTCACCGGGGCGATTAAACAGGTTTCGGTTCCGTTACTCTTCTCTGAACTTGTCGCGCCCACGTTTCATAATCTGCAACGCAACGACCACTATCAATAGCGACGTGACGAATGTCAATAACTGATGTAACTGGTCCGTGAATTCGGGCACTGTATTCTGGCCGCCGATCACTATCACGTGTCTGCCCTCTGAATAAGTGAGGTAGACGTGGTACGTGTTGGCGTCTGTGGAGGTGGGCGCGTTGACCGCAATATTATCGACAAGCACCACGACTTGGCCGTCAATGGACGCCTTTGGAACGGCTGCGTTTAAGGAGCCTATGGTTCCGGTAGGTTCGGTAACTTGAATTGTGAAGGATTTACTAGCCGCGTTGTAGGTTGCGTTTGCGGCGTTGATCTTGCTGTTGGTGAGGAACTGAAGCGTAACGTTCCCCGATTGAATCGAGGTGAAAGTTCCTACGAACCGAGCTTTGAAGAAGCCGATAATGTCTTCTAGAATTTGGATTTGGATGGGGAGACCCATCCATACGTGTGTGTATGGAAATGAGTCTAGTCGAACAAGATCGCTTTGAGCGTTGTCAGCCCACAAGAATGCTGACTGTATGTTAATGCTTCCGGAGTCACCCGTGCCCCAGATTAGGAGATGGGGCACCTTCACTTGGCCTGATAATTGCGCAGTCCTGAATACGGTTGGGTCTGTCTGGGTTGAGCCGGCAGCTCCCTGCAGCTCCGCATCCATTATCACAGCTAAATTGAACAAACCATAATTGTCGTTTATCAAAGTCCAAGCCGCAACTGTCCCACCCGCGCTCCACCCGAGTAAGTATACCTGGCTGATGCCCATACCATACTTCACTAGTGCTGCGAGGACGTAGGGGAAGATTGGAACGTTTGGCACGAACCATCCGATGGGGGCTATGACATTGAATCCCGCGTTCACTAGCACGTTGAGGACCTCCGATGTATTCGTGTTGAGTTGGCTATCGCCAGTCAGAATGGGTTCGTCGTATCCGCCGCTAAGAAATATCACGGCTGGAATTCCGACGGACTGAATGTTGATGTAGGCATTGAGTCGACCTGAAAACTGACTCTCATAAATCCCCGGCACGTCACCTGAAGCCAAGACGTAGGAGTATGAGTCGATAAGTGTGGTAGTCCACCCTAGGGCAGAGTCGTTCATAGCAATCGTGAAACGCATCGGATACTGAATCGATACCGCGGGCATCATCACACTCAAATGCCACGCCCCGTTCCCGTCAGAGGTAGCGTTCAGGGGGCTGCTCTGGTAGTTTCCTGCGTCGGTGTACTGAATCTGAACCCCACCCTGCCCCCCACCAAACTGGTCAGTAACCACCCCCGTTAAGTCAACCCTCTCGCCAACCTTGGGTTGAATGTCGCTTGAGTATACGGCGTACTCGCAGCACGTGCTCGTGTTAGCTCTGGTTTCATGTGGCAGGAAGGAAAGCGAGGCCACAACCATAAGCAGAATTGCAACGGCTGCTACGTGCTTCGACAATATACCAGCCGAAACACTCGCAAGGAGAGCACTATATTTGCATTAACAGCAAATGTATGGATCAAACGAAGCAGAAGCAGCGAGGGGCTAGTCATTGAAGATTTGTATGGTCAATAGTTACTTTCCTCCGTGGAGGGGAGGCGCAGAAACATATATTCACGAACTCTCCAAGGCCCTAGCTGCGCGCGGCCACGAAGTCACGGTGCTTTGCGCATCGGACCCCCTCAAACCCGGAACATATGATGTGGAAGGCGTTCGAGTCAGGAGACTGCGACAGTTAACTAGGCTCTATGGGACACCGATACAAGCAGGCCTCCTCAGAGAACTGCACGATTGCGACGCCGACATCTTTCACGCCAACTTCCCCAGCCCATACCTCGCCTTCACAGTAGCCCTAGCATCATTCTTCAGGAAAATCCCGGCAGTGATAACGTGGCACAATGACCTCCCCCCAGTGACCTCCGGGGCACGCTTCCTGATTGAGACGCACAATCGACTCATCCTACCCGAATACATTCGAAGATACCGTAGAGTAATCGCGACCTCAGAAACATACCGCAAGAAGTCATCGATCCTATCCAGCCTAGGGCCGCGCGTTCAAGTCATCAATAACGGAGTTGATTGCCAAAGATTTCGTCCTGGTGTGGATCCATCTTCAATTGAGGCGAGGTATGGATTAACGGGGAGGTTTGTTGTTTTGTTCGTGGGAGCGTTGACGAAGTGGCATGGCTACAAGGGACTCGATGTTCTCTTGGAAGCGTTGCGGATCTATGTCAAGTCGTCGCATAACATTTTCCTGCTCGTTGTGGGAGACGGGGATTTGAAGCCGCATTATGAATCCCTGGCACACAACCTTGGACTCACAAATCACATAATCTTCGCTGGCGACGCATCCGCGGAAGACCTACCTCGGTTTTACGCTGCTTCGAATTTACTTGCCCTCCCAAGTAAGGATATGTCGGAAGGTTTCGGATTGACACTTCTCGAGGCGAATGCCTCGGGGCGACCCTGCATCGCCAGCAACACTGGCGGTATACCTGAAATCATCCGCGACGGTTACAACGGACGCTTGGTCCCACCGAATGATCCCCAAGCACTAGCACAAGGAATGCTTGGCCTCGCGAAAGACGTAGATGTAAGACGGAGAATGGGCGAGAATGGGAGAAAAGTTGCATTAACCCACGACTGGAAAGTCGTCGCAGAGCAAACCGAAAATGCCTACCTAACTTCAATCGCATCAGGCAAGAACCAGTGAGAAATCTACGCCGACGTCGTGGTCTTCGATATGAATGGGAACGGGTATACTCAAGGAGATATTAGTGGGAGCCTTGAGCTACCTAGGACCACTGGCGAGCAGCGTTCCGCGTTTTCAGTAAGTCCCCCAAGTTATGTTCACGGTTTTTCTCTGACTACCGTTATCATTGTGAATAGAATTATGCCGGTGAAGAGTGATAGCAAACCTATGAGGCCGGACGCTATTGAGACGAGCGCTAAGTTCGTTATTACCCGTCCGTAGCTTTGGTAGTAGTTCAACGTCATTATTCCGTAGAAGAACGAGTTCGCTAACGCGATTGACGCGAACCCCCCGTAGAAAAGTAGCGGATGTCTGATCGAAATAAACTTCAACACACTGAACAAGACATCAAAGGCATGCATCAAAGGGTTATGCGTCGACGAGTCGAGACCGGAGTAAGCCGCCGCGACGGGAACCTCCACAATCCGCATTCCCGCCCGATTCGCCTTCATGATTAATTCCGAATCCACGCCCATTCCAAACTCAGCCACCACAAGGTTATCAATCGCCCTCCGAGAGTAGGCCCTGAACCCACTCTGGCTGTCAACGAATCGGTTTCCGATCTTAACTTGGGTAGCCAAGTCCAACATTCGTGCTCCTGCCCATCGATGGCGTGACATGTCACTGGGCCTGGCTGTGCGGCTCGCTATGACCACATCGGCATCCCCCATCTCCAGCGCATCTACAAGCAAAGGAATCTTCGATGGGTCATGCTGTCCGTCCCCATCCAACGTTACGAGAACATCCGCCCCATTCCCCTTGGCCCATTCGAAACAATCCCTTAACCCCGCTCCTTTACCAAGATTCTTCTCGTGCCTAACCACCGTCGCGCCTAGACTCTTCGCAATCAGACCCGTGTCGTCGCTGCTCCCATCGTCCACAACCAACACTTTGTTAGCGTACCTTTGGGACCTTACAATTACCTTCGCAATTGTCCCTTCTTCATTAAACGCAGGTATCCCGACCACGACCTTCAGGCTGACCACCACGTGTGCTCCTGGTCATCCCTACTTAAAATCTCATAACTGACAAGTAGACATCACCGCTGGAATTCAGATGGTGCAAACATTTCAGGCGCCAAAACTCGGAGTGCCACGACAGAAATGGATACCTACTGACCTCTGGAATCAAATTGTTAAGAAGATGCCAATTCCATGCGTCGACCTCATCTTTCAGCGCCCGAACAATACGATCTTGTACGGATGGCGTTTAATCACTCCCTATCGGAAAGTTTGGGCACTTCTGGGAGGCCGGATCATTCGCGGGGAAGACTTACTCGAGTGTGCCTTCAGAATCGCGAATGAATACGGGCTTATTTTTGGTAGGCTATACTTAAACGGAGTTTTCCCAGTCAATTTCCCGGGTAGATCGGACATAGCAATTTCATTGGCTGCACTCGACGTTCTGGGAGAACCCCGGATTGATGGAGTTGAGTTCTCAAAGTTCAATTGGTCGAGGAACCCTCCCAAACGGGTTGGCCAAAACTATCTTCGCATGGTCAGGAACTGGAATCGGATATCCAAGTCAGCAAAGTAAACATTAGAAACATTTCCTCTGAGTAGGAGACGCTTGAGAAGACCAAAACGGGTGGAAACAAGAAGTACAGGATGGTTGTGACGAAACCGCGAGATTTGGGCAGATACATTTCCACCAAGTTCTGGAACATTGCCACGCTGGCTACGCCGCAACCTGTTGAAATGAGGAATGCTGAAAGCAGAGGCGGTGTGCGGAGCGGGCTTAGTACCCCGATTGCCGCTGGATAGAGCGGAAAGAATGCCCACTCAGGTGAAAGTGACGTTGGATACCAATTTACCGCTATCCCAACGAAATGGCCAGTATCCCAGTTAGAGAAAAGGTAGAGCCAATTGAACACGCTGTTGACTTTCACCAAATTCATGAAAGGTACTTCGAGTGCGTGAGAAGCAAGTGATGTCAATGAAAGGTAGAGTAACGTTGCGCATAGAAGCCGAATGATCGACACTGCGATTATCGTGGGCAGGAAATGGCGCACAGAGTCGCGAACGCCCGCCATAAGCAAATTTTTCCTCGTCAGCATCTTCCCCGGTACAAGTTTAAGCATTGTTGGGGGTCAACTAGGATTGAAAACAGTGGGATCATGTACACCGACCATCAAGGATGGAATCGTGAAGATCGATACGAGTGGTAGTACTACCCAGTGGAAGACTCTGGGTGAAGTGTTTCTCGCCAAATAATCCAATCCCACGGCGATGAAGTAAAATGCTGGATAGTAAAGGAATTCTGCGAAGCGTTCATCCAGATTGCTTAGGCCAGGATATGATCTCAGGGGTGTGTAAAGTGCGAGAATTACGACAAGAAAGCCCAGAGACACCGTCCATGCGATCGGCACGGATATTTTCCGGTTTCTAGTAATGTAAATACGGAGCCCTAGAAACGCGAGAACTCCGAAGCCGAGTTTCCACCCCTGGAAGAGTAGGAGTCGCCACATACTCCCATAGAATTGGCTTATGTAAGCCGAATAAGCAGTGAGAACGCCTGCAGCTCCCATCACGGCTAACGCCGCAAGAAGCACGACTAGAAATCTGAACAATCTAAGAGAACTTAACCCGTGTTTGGTAATTCTTAGGAATACGTGAGAGCGCACAATTATAATCAAAAGAACAAACAAACCAAGAGCTGGAAAGATCAGGTAGAAGTCTTTACTCAGGAAAACTGCTATAATCTTCAGCGGGTAGGCTCCGAATAGTTCTACCCTCCAAATTCGGCCCAGATCCGGCATAATATACGCGATTGCCAAGCCGTACAGCGAGTACAAAGCTAGAATGTACACAACATTCCATTTGCGAAGATGATTGTAGAGCAATCCAATGAACGTGGCTACGAGCAGAAGTACGACATACGTGAATGGAGCATGAACCAGAAGAATAAACACGCTTACTGTAAGAAGCATAGCGAAAGTTGTCCAACGAAAATTAATGTGAATCCTCTGTAATGCCCACATCGCGATTGGTAGGAGGAAGAGGCCGATGAGCACTGGACGTGCAATCGTGGTTGAGTATACCATAACATCAGACATAGAAATCATCGTTGTACCAGCTAGCGCAATTCGCGTGGAATCACTATTCCAAACGGAACCAAACTGCCTGTACATGTAGTAGCAGGGCAACACGTAGAGAGAGCCGAAAACGATGGCTGCTATAATTAGAGCTTGAACATACGTCACATGTGCAACACTCGCTATTCCGTAAACTAAGTAATAGATTCCTGGCCCCTCGGACATTGTTGAGAAAGGAATGATTCCAGTTTTCTGAAATTTTGAGATCAACTCGACCCAACCCAAAGGAGCGACCTCATCCCCACCTCTCAAAATGCTCTCAAATGATGGGACGTAGTATCTATCAAAAATCTTGAGCACCAACTGAGCTGCTACCAACGCAATTAGGAGATATTTGGATGGAAACCCGTTTCTACGATAAATCAATCTCAACATGCAGTAGCTGAAAAGGCAGAACAGGCAATAGATTGATAATCGAACAACGTCCATGATTATTTCCTTGCTAAGTCTTGCGACAACTCGTTACAAGTTTTTGGATTAGTCTAGATCTGATTTCGCTTGATCCCACGCTTTGAATGATTGTCTTGCAGTTAAACCCCCACGCGTACCTTGCAGCCTTTGAGCAGCAGTTCGAGGTGATATTTTGTCTGTAAATGAACTCATTCCTGCGAGAATCCAGAACGGCATAATGTACGCGAAGTACGACGGGGCAAAGTATCTACCCAGAACTAGGGATAGGAGGAATATGCTTGTCCATGCCAATTGGCATTCAGCCCAATTCCGAATTCGATACAACAAAAACACTGAAAGAACCGCCGTGAGTGAGAGCTGTAGGACCAGTAACGAGGCACCAAGATACACTGGATTCAACGCAGCTATGACATAGTACGGCGATGTGATCCGTACCGCGAGGTGAAAGGTGACGACATCGAAGATAAAATCTGTAGGGTTCCAGAGTAAGAAGGGTAACGATATGGCTGCAGTAGTGAGGCTCGCAACAATGGTGGTCCTAAGCCACGGACCCTTACATTTGATCAGAAATCCAATTACGAAGATTAGCGGGAAAATCCCAAACTGTTTGAATGCCACCCCAAGTCCCAGCAACAAACCCGCATAATCGTACTTCCGCTTGTTAGAGGAGAACATGATGAACCAAACTCCAAGAAATGGAAAGAGAGCCGCTGATGTGTCATTCGTGGACACTCCCACGAATCCTACCATCAACGTGCTGAAACAATATAGGGCCAGATAGAGAACTGAAGCCGACTGCTTGCTCTTCAAAGAGGTTACAAGGAGTATTAGTACAATCAACGAACCCGAACCGAATTCGACCCATCTTAGATCAAACCCAGTGAAAGGCATGTAAAAGAAGGGTTCCAGGGGAGGGTACGCAAATTTCGTGGCGGTCGAAAAAAGAACTTCATAGGGGTTCTGGCCGGACAGAATCAACGCTGCGCCTTTCGCGCTTAGCGAGAGAACATCACTAGAGACAGGGGAAACCAAGATGCTCGCAGCTCTCAGTGCGATTCCTATCGTCGCTGTTGCATAGGCGTAGAAACGTACCTCGCGTATTACGACTCCACATATCAGAGATGCTATTACCACCAAGATGATTAGGACGCTAACTTGCACTGCGACTCTAGAACCCGCGTTCGCCGCCAAGAACAGAAACGGAAGGAGTAGCCCTGACGCGAGCAAAAATATGATTGCTGGAACATAGTCTGGAGTAGATCTCATTCGGCGCGACCAGCCACCATCGCTTTAACCACGGTGAACTGAACGATTAACACAAGTAAAACCATCTCTTTGCCAACTCAGCCGGAGGTGATCAGATAACCCACTTCAGTCACACACCTGATCGGAAGTGGCAGTATTGGGACATTCAAGTTAATTTGATTGTTGATTCAACTATGGAATAGATCGCAAGTGGGGTTAACCAGAAAGTCTCATCTCCTGCCCGCAAAGGGAAGTACGGTAGCTAGTATCGGTCGAGTAGCGTCTTCTTTTTCAGGCTGTTAACTATTGGCCCATCGGAGGAGATTGAGTGGGTTCTCAGGCAGGTTGGATCAAGGAGGTAAGACTACTACTTGTTCTCGTGATTACTCGAATTTTCATGGGCATCCTCCTATACTATTCCGTAGGAATTGGTGACTTACACAGAGCCCAATTCATTGACGCGTCGATGAAGCTACCGTACAGGTGGCTCTACTTGGTGACGAGTTGGGATAGTGTTTACTATGTCTCGATCGCGCAGAATTGGTATCCACGAACTCTAGCGCCTGTGTGGGCTTTCTTTCCGCTCTATTCCGCCGCAATTAGGGTCGTAGGTTGGACGGGGATAGATCCTTCCATCGTCGCGTTTGCGATTTCGTTCACTGCAGGACTCGTGAGTGTGCCGCTTTTTGAAAGAGTTGCAAGAAGATATCTCTCACGAGACAAAGCGGCCATCACCACACTATTCTATTTCCTTCTTCCTCCCACGTTCCTTTTTTCGGGCGTTAGCTATTCGGATTCGCTTTTTCTCTTGCTTTCTCTGCTCACTTGGGAATACCATCAAAAGGGAAACAACGTAAGAGCTGCATTAGCCTCCGCGCTTGTCACGATGACGCGGATTTACGGGGTTCTCATTGCCATACCTCTTGCGTACAGTTATTATCGGAGAAGACAATTTCGGAGTCTTGCCTGTTCCGCGATTTCTCCTCTCACACTTTTGGGATGGGTGCTGTACGGATATTGGGCTACAGGGATTTGGTTTCCGATGCTTAGCGCCCAGTCATTCTTTAACCCAATAGACGTGACGATTGAGAAAAATGTGGTTCAGTTAGCTACGGGGAATCTCGCGGCTCTCAAGCCGTTGCTACGGTTCTGGCCTGTAGTTGCAGTGAGTTTCGCTTTTGTTGCCTTCATCGTTTTTCTCTCTTACAGAACTTGGATTATCGATAGGGCGTTAGGATTGTACGTGGTCTTATCCGTTGTCATCATATCTGTGTTCGGTATCTTCCCAGCGGTTCGCTCATTCCCGCGATTTTTCAGTTTTCTATTCCCAATAGGCCTAGGCCTATACACGAAAACACGTCTGACTCGAGCGACCGCAATCGTAGTACTTTTGGTCCTTGATTATCTGGTATGGTGGGGGCTGCTGGCCGGTATAGTAACCTGAATGTGTAGTGAAGTGGGCCCGGGTGGCATCGCGCGGTTTGTTGAGTAACTTGTGTGAGTCGTAGTTTCATTCATCTCTGAGCCGTCCGAGTACTCTAGTTTCTGGAGCCTCAGAGTTATCTCACGAAACTCTCCGGGCGTCATCTGGTTACATTAGTCACGTCAAAAATTCATGAAATCAGAAAACTGTCCAGTTTGCGGAATGAATTTGCTTCGTCAGCAAGGTTACCCACTGCTACGTTGCCTTCCGTGCGATTGTTGGTTTGAGCTTCAGCCAGACGGGTCAATGGACTCTATCCCGTATTCGGGAATAGACTTACGCTCAAGACTCCAATTATTTACCGTCCTCCAGCTTGCTTGAGTAGGAGAGGCGAAAGGAGATGAACGTAAAACCGTAGAACGCCAGATCAAAGCACTATCCACAAGCAAGGAATAGCCACAGTATTCAGATTCTCATGTGCAAATACAAGGGTTTGGGAAGGCGCGGTGGAAAATCAGGCAAAGCTGTCGGTGAGGTATGCGTTCCAGGCTAGGTAATTCAGGACGAGGAAGAGAGCCACCAAACACACAATCAACCATTTTCTCCTAGAGTATAGTGGGAGGCCGATCGGGAAGAGGAATGTGAGGTAGCGTGGAAACGAAAACGGACTCGTGAGAAAACCGTAGGGTATGATTACGCAGGTAGAGATTAGGACGTAGAGGCCTAGAGCGGGTTCAATCTTGAACGCCTTAATTCCTAAGAATACTATGAACGCAACGAAGAGCAGTCCTTCAACAATTATCCGGGAGTTACTGATTAGGAAGGTAACGCCTCCAAGATTTCCTTCAATTAAGCCAGCGAGGCTAAGTAGAATATCGCGCGGCAATGGGTTAGTTTCCCAATGGGTCGTCAGCGCAGTCCTGCCCACTAAGGGTATGCCAGTCATCGCATATCCGTATAGAACCCAGGCCCCAAACCCCAGTATCGGAATCAGCAGGTACGCTAATTCAGCCAGCTTCCGACTTCTAATGCATTGGATCGCTAGCGGGATAATCAGAAGGAGCCCGTTTGGTCGGGCGAGTGAGCCGAGGGCGGCCAATAGGTTGGCATATAGGAATTTTGTTTTCTTAGCGAAGAACCATGTCCCGACCGACAATAGAAGGAATAAGGGTTCGCTGTAGGTTACCCCAGAAAATAACAGCACGGGGGGTAAGAGGAAGTAGAGCACTGTGGATATCGCAGCGCGGCTCGCAGAGAAATACAGCTCTGCCACTTTCTGGAAAACGACTATGCTTGCGGCTCCTGCTATGCTAGCGATTAACCACGCCGCGAGAAGCGGATCAACCCCGAAGGGCAAAAGCACGTGAATGAATGCGGGGTATAATGGTGAAAATGCCCATTCCGGGTTAAATGTGTGGGGATACCATCCAATTGCTAAGTAGAGATAGTAGCCGCTGTCCCAGGCCGAGAAAACGTACAACCATGAATACGGCGCCTTTCCGTAAACATTCATGAATTGCAATCTGTAACCAGGCACGATCAACGATTCGTAGAGCAACCCGGCGAAGAACGCGCGAATGCCCAGTATGAGGGCTAGAGGTATGACGAGTCGATACTTGGATTCGAGGATGCTACTAAATCGGCTACTTTGCATGGTTCTGATACTACAGGAAATGTAACCGCTGACCTATATCACATTACACACGATCGCATCGATATCTAATACAAGGCTCAACGAATCGTGCACGTGAAAGGTGTGTTCATATCTTCCATTTGAGCCGTCACGTTTTTCACACCCCTTCGGTGTCTGAACCGAGAGGTTAAGATGGGTTGACGTTGAAGCTGAGTTTCGCGATTTCCGAGTGCGCTGCGTTGATCTTGCTACTTATTGTCGTTAGCGTGACCCCTGTATTCGCACAACAAGCGACGTTTTATTTCCACGACAACTCAGAACTCACGTTCTCATACCCGCCATTCCAGCTCGCGGACTTTCAGGTATCGGGTATCCAAGCTAATCCGTCAAGTTCGAGTGCTCAGATATTCGAGACGGCGACCCCTGATGCGCCAACTGGGAGTGGAATGGCCGTGGCGATGTCATCCACAATCTCCGTCTCAAGCCAACCGCAAGGGTACGCCGCCTTCGTAGCTTGGGTCACTCCTCCTTTCCCTGCAGCTGTAACCCTTGACGGGAGCGTGGTGATGTATGTGTGGATGAGCAGCAATGACGTTTTGTTGCCTTGGCAAGGCTCTGAATTCTTCGTGGGTGTGGCGGATTATTCCCCGTCAAGCTCGACACAATTTCAACTTCTTGATGATTATGTCAGCAACGCTTCCATTGGGTACAATGGGTTCACTAATTCTCCAAACGAATACGTCATTAACACAATGAGGATTAATCAATATCAGTTCCAGGCAGGTAGCATGCTAATGTTCTTCGCTGGCGCGGGGTCTAACAAGCAAGATTACAGTTTCACCGTCTACTTCGACAGCCCCACCTGGCAATCCCGAGCAGACATCCCCGTCGACCCCAACCTAACTGTCTCCGAATTCCCAAACCTACTCCTCATACTACTATCGACGCTACTACTCCCAATCATTCAGACCAAACGTAGAAGGGCACCGCTAGGGTAGCCGAATCGGACTTTGTGTGTTTTTTTGAAGTCTCTGATAAGCCTGCTAACAGACTTCGGAATTCAAGACCCCTATGTCGCTGAAATGAAGGCAGTTATCCTCTCAATTTGCCCCGACGCCAACCTCGTCGACATCACCCATCAGATTAGGAAATTTAACATTCGAATGGGCGCATTCACCCTGGCTAGCGCAGCCCCATACTTCCCGCCTGGGACCATCCACCTAGCCGTCGTTGACCCAGGGGTCGGGAGCCACCGCCGACCAATTGCCATAGAAACAAATCGCTCCCTGTATGTAGGGCCGGACAACGGGCTACTCATCCCAGCCGCCACGGTCGAAGAAATCCGTCATGTCTACGAGTTGACCAACCACTCGTTGATGAGGAATCCGATCTCCTCCACCTTTCACGGAAGGGACATTTTCGGCCCAGTAGCGGCCAACTTAGCCCTAGGTTTACAACCCAGAGAGGTCGGGCGGGAGATCATGGATTACGTGAAACTATCATTCGCCAGGGCAAAGTATGAACATCAAGAGTTTGTTTGCGAAGTTCTCCACATCGACGGTTTCGGGAACATCGTAACCAACATCAACCAAAAAGAACTGAACAAGCTAAAGGGCCACGCAAGAGTGATTGTTAGAATAGATGGGAAGCGTTTTCCGGCGAGGATAGTTCGAACATTCTCCGAGCTGAAGAAGCGAGAGTTAGGTCTTGTAGTTGGGAGTCATGGCTTCATCGAAATCGTAAGTCTAGAGGCCAGCGCGGCCCACAAGCTTAGCGCTAAAATTGGTGATGCCCTTCGCGTTGATGGTGCCTAGGGTCATCGCTCAACGTCAGCTCCCTCAACCTCTCCTCCCCGGAGATACTCTTGATGTATCCCGCTACGGAAGTTGGGACTAGTTTGTCCCAGCTGTCGCCGTTAACAACTCGTTCCCTGATCTCGGTTGAGGAGTATGCTTCGCGGTCATACAATGGAATCGGTTCAACTCTGAACCCTGCTTCCTTGAATAGACGCGACGTTACGGGTTCGTTAGAGAACACGACCTCGAACTTGGGGGTCTGGGATACGAGGTGTGGCACCCAGAGATCGTGGATTCGAAGATCGCGGACAGGAATGAGATAGTACTTTGCAGCGTCAATTTTCGCTTCATCCAAGGCGAGCCTAATCATCGTGACGCGCTCGCCAGCGGTGAATGGGTTATGCAGTGTGTGACTAAACTGAGCGCTCCCAATCGCGATAATGATTTCGGGTAAACTCTTGAGAACGTACTTAACACATTGTAAGTGGCCTAAATGAAAAGGCTGGAACCTACCAATGAGCAGCCCGCGATTCTCGCTGACTTTCAAGTCACGGTTCCCTCAATTTGGTACCCACATTGACTTCTCGGAAACCTTTTGGTTCCGAAATTTGACGCCCTCAAGCTCGAGCAACCTACGTTTCATGTAGGTGCCAGTTGAAGGTTCACGGCCTCCCATCCCATAATTTCCAATTCTGCCTGAAACGGGCACTACTCTGTGGCAAGGGACTAACAGGGGGAACGGGTTCTTAGCAACAGCAGTACCAACTGCCCGCGAATACCGCTTTCCTCCAAGCCTCTGCGCAATCGCCCCATACGTCGTCACCCGGCCGCGTGGAATCTTGCAAAGTAGTTTGTAGACGTTCTTTCGAAAAGTGGAAACGTTTGATAGGTCCAGGCTTCGCGGGTTTGCCACCTTGCCAGTACCTTCGAAGAATCCATGGAGCACGCGGAAACTTGGATCAGTTCGACGCACGTTCGCGGCCTTCGCAAATTTTGAAGGTAAAGCCCTTCGAATGGATCTTTCCGCTTCGCTACGATTTCTATCTGAAAAGGAACAAGCCACGATCTTCCCGCCATGATTTCGTGCCACAAAGAACCAGATTCCACCTCGCCTGGCGGATGTGAGCTCTATCAAGAATGATCCCTTGACACGTTTCAGTATGCGATTGGTCGCTAGATAAAGGTGAGTTGAATTGAAATTACTTTCATTAGTCTCTGTAGTTCATAATCATCCTTCACCTTCCCGATGGTGTGCTTAGGCTTTGATTCAGGGCTTGGACTGGATTCAGAAACGAACTGGGTTTGATCCAGCAGCGAACTCTGAAGTCCTGACTTTCGTGCAGACCGCGTCCTCGACGATGTGCATGCAATGTAGGGGTAGCCGTATGCTCTGCGGAAAGGCCTACTGCCCGATCTTATCAAAAGCAGACCTGTTAGTCAAACACTTGCCGAAACTTTCAAAGGAGGAGATCGATGGTTCCAGCCCACCCGGCGCCTTCGTAGGCCGAGTTGGCTATCCGAGAGTCTACGTCGGTCCATTGATTCCACCAGAGAAAGGAGATACACGCGTTCTCGATACACCAGAATTATGGATGGGCAAGAGCATTCAAGCCATAATTGACTACCGATTCCGTTTGATTCGTGGCAAGTCTCTAATTGAAGTTCACGACGCGCAAGATCCTGGGAGGTATTTGCTGGATCTACATGATTTGGCCTTGTCCTCGACTTCCGTTGAAGTGAACGCGAAATTCAAGAAGAAACCTAGAATGTCCGTAACGTTAAGTGAGGAGACGCAACCCTTCGGCCCATCGGCCTTGATACAGAATCTGGAGATTGTTCCCAGCGCCGGGGAACAGAAACTCGAGGCCGTGTACTATGACAGTGACTTACTTGCTTCAGATGGTATGGTCGAGCTATACCGGGACGGGGTTGAGGTATCGCGCATCCAGAAGAACCTCAGCCTTGGTATGCTTGGTATTCAAGATCATAGGAAGATTGTTCCGACCCGTTGGAGCATAACCGCAGTCGACGACACACTATCTAAGCACCTCCTACAGAAGATCCGCGACTATCAAACCCTTGACAAAATTCAAGTCTACAAGTTTGAGTATCTAGATAATTGGTATGCAGCGATCTTATCGCCTCGAAATTGGGCGTTCGAGTGGATTGAAGCCTGGTTTCCAGGCACAGCCTGGAATGAGACTGGGAGTGTCCCAGCGCTGATGGGCGACCATGAGCCTTTCGAGGGAAGAACGACATACGCCTCTGTAGGAGGATGCTATTACTCAACTAGGCTTGCGGTGGCTGAAGCATTGGAGCGGATGCGAAAACAGGCGTCAGCTTTGGTCCTCCGCGAAATCCGACCGGGATATGTTCTTCCTGTAGGTGTCTGGAATGTGCGGGAGAGCGTACGCGCCGCGCTTAGAACACAACCCACCATATTCGACGACTTCCAACACGCGCTTCCATACGCTTGTAAGGAATTCAGAATCAAGCCGGACGTATGGATTAGAGATAGCCACTTGATTCGCGAAGAAATGTTTCAGACCCGCTTGAATCAATACTTTAGAATTTGAGAAGATGTGTGGCGCAGTATAGTGATTAATGCTTAACAGTAACTGGTGGAATCCACATAGACTTTTTTTCCCCCAGTGCAGTGTTAAAAAGTAATGTAAAAATGTAAAAAATGTAAATGTAAATGTAAATGTAATGTGAGAAGTAATGCAGTGTTAAAATACGGATGTGTGCACACATCTGTGTGATTTTCAATGATGACTCACAGTAGAGGTCGCACTATCGTTTACTTGATTCTGTTAATCGCATTAGCTGTCACTTTGCTGCCGCAGAGTTTCGCCTCAACAATAACTAGCTACGGAGATCAGAACGTGGAACAATGGTCAAGCACGATTGGCGGCAACATGGTGCAAGCGTACGTCATGTTTACTGTGTCTGGACCGGCTGTGATTCGATCTGTCTCCATGTACGCTCAGTATTCAGGATCCGATGGTAGCCAGTGTATGTGGTTCGGTATCTACCAAGACGATGGTAGCGGAAGCCCGGCAGGACAACCCCTGGTTGCCTCTACGAAAACTACCTATTGTCTTCACGGCTCTGCTTCATGGGGGCCTGCTTGGCAAACTTGGACGCTTCGTCCAAACGATACGCTCAGTATCCCCGCTGCTGGAGATTATTGGCTTGCTACTCTCGCTTCGCAAACCTACGGAAATATCTACCACTATGCGTACAGCTCAAGCTACGACTACACATACGGATACGCCACTTACTTCTTCACGACACCTTATTCACTCGGGTTCCCGGCTTTCTTCAGCAGTAGCCCAGCTTGGGAAGGCAACGGCCCCTACAGTATCTACGTAACCGCATCGTCTTGATGAGCGAGGCAAATCGACAATTGGAGCATTTTCCATCCTGCGTGGTTGTGATCTGTTGATGCCGAGACATCGACTTTGGTTACTGCTAACCGCTCTCGCCCTGCTTTCAATAATAACGTTCGCAAGCCTACCCGCTCATGCGGATCCACTCCTCAATGCTGGAACATTTTTCGGTTCTGCCGCGACGGTTGACAGCGAGGGAAGCCTGATCGTAATAGGCAGCAGCTCGACATTCAGCAATGGCCAGTCACAAGCGTTTTTGTTCAAATTTGTATCTTCGCTTCCTGATTCCCCCACAGGTCAACGCGCATGCATGCGAACATTTGGAGACACCGAACCTTTCGACACCTTTGGCTACGCTGTAGCGACGGACACCTCGAACAGCATCTACATAACCGGCTCTACCCAAACCTTCGGAGGAGAAAACTACAACGTATTCCTCCAGAAATACGATCAATCATGCAATCTACTTTACACGAAACAATGGGCAGGCCAGGGAGATGATATTGCTCGCGGAATCACCACTGACGCATTCGACAATGTCTACATAACAGGATACACGAACAGTTTCGATAATGGCACAACCCAGATCTTCCTTCTGAAGTACACAGGCGTTGGCGATCTGCAATTCTCAAAGACGTGGGGAGGCGTACGAAATGATTACGGTTACGGTGTTGCTGCCGACAACTTAGGCAATGTGTACGTCGTTGGAACTACCAACAGTTTTGGTGCTGGCGGTTCGGACGCTGTGTTGCTGAAATATGACTCTTCAGGCAATCTACTTTACCAGAAAACATGGGGCGGGACACAGAACGACTATGGAACCGGGGTTGCGGTTGACGCTGGAGGATACGTTTACGTGACCGGCTACACTTACAGCCTTGGTCCAACCCCTGGAATTCCAAGTGTCTTCCTGCTAAAATATGACCCCTCCGGAAACCTCCTCTTCCAGAAAACTTGGGGAGGCACTAAGAACGATTTCGCCACAGGAATCGCCGTCGACCTTGACGGCAACGTGTACGTGGTAGGTTACACGAAAAGCTACAGCATAACGCCAGGCGTACCAAGCGCATTCCTCTTGAAATTCGACCAATCTGGAAATTTGCTGTTCATGAAAGTTTGGGGAGGCAACAGAGGCGATTTTGCATATGGCGTTGCTGTTGACACCGCAGAAAATGTGTACGTGACGGGCTACACGTATAGCTTCGGCCCGAACACTCAAGGAACAAACTTCTTCATCCTGAAATACGATATCTCCGGAAATCTGCTATTCCAAAAACTCTACGGCGGCGGTATCCCCGACCCGTAAAGAATGATCCGAACAGCACTCCTAACTCAGCCATAGATCAAGAGATACTCTAGCGACGGACGGCTGGATCATTAAGACCGTTGTCGTGATTACATCTCGGACAGATCGCTCAAAGAGAGCATCTAAACTCTCTAGAGATTCGAACAAAACCCCGTTGAATGGTTAACCCTCTACGAAAATAAAATGCTAACCTCTTGTAGCCGACGCGTTAACTCACTAAACTCCCTGCCAACTCGTTTGAATCTGGGTCCAGAACAGGCTTAATGGTGGGATTCCGAAAAACACAAAGATACACGAAATTAAACACCACGACTAATCTCTAATCCTCAACGGAAGTATCGCCGTTGGCCAGAGAAGAAACTCATCTGGAAACATACAGGAGATATGACTCGCGAAAATTCCTAGCATGCCTTTCGCAGAATCATGAATTCATTCGCCTTCAGCGAGTTGGTATTCAGTATAACAATTCATCCTCAAATCCTGGCATTCCTTCAGAGATTTGGCTACGAGGTAACTGCTCCAAAGAGAATCCGCGGACTTTCAGGTGAGGAGCAAACGTTCGACTTCTCGGCCACAAAAGATGGGGAAGAGATTGTATTTGATATCGCCTCGGAGCCAATAGACATTGGCGCGGAAGCTGTTGTGACTTTCTTCGCTAAGATCTTCGACACTAAACCACACCGAGCCATTCTGATTTGCATTCCCGGGGTTAACCGCGACGCGAGAAACCTGATAACAATGTACAGTATCCAAACGGCGACAGGAAGTGACGTCAGTCATGTTCTCTCCAGACTTTCAGAATTGCTCGGAGTCCCCGCCCCCTCTTGACCCCAAACGATCCGAGGAACACAAACTCCCACCCCTACTCCTACATCAACACCTAACGAAACATCCAACGCCACTGATCTCGACAACGTATTGGCGCGAGGAAAAGCTCGGAGGAATCGCCCCGGGAAGAGCGCATAATAATACGCTTCACCATTGTCAACAAGACTGAAAGCGCCTACTCCATCGGTAGCTGCCATGAATCTAAAATCAATCTGCGTGTTCATGTTCGACCTTGACGGAACACTTTGGATCGGTAAAGAGAACCCTAGTTACTTAGGCGGGAAGCAGGTCGTAATGAAGCTTAAGGATTCTGGAAGGAAAACATTCGTCCTAACCAACGATTCCACGCATTCGCGCGAAGAGATACATCAGAACCTCACTAGACTTGGGTTTAGCTTTACCATTGATGAAATATTGACGTCAAGCTACTTGACTGCCCAGTATTTGACTGAACGCTTTGGTGATTCGTCGTTCTACCTGATTGGCGAGAAGGGATTAAGACACGAACTGGAGGCTGCGGGGCATCATGCGTCAGCTGAACCAGAAGTTGTGGTAGTAGGTTTGGACAGACAGTTGACCTATGAGAAACTCAATGATGGGCTGCAATTTCTGCGAACCGGAGCTCGTTTAGTTGGAAGCTATGGGGGAGCAGTATACATGGGCGACCACGGACCTGCCCTGTCGGCAGGGTCCATAATCAAAGCGCTGGAGTTCGCAAGCGGAAAGAAAGCCGTGATGATCGGGAAACCATCCCCTCGAATGTTCACACTCGCCCTCCAACTCGCTGATGGGAAGGCCAGCAAGGCTGTGATGGTTGGAGACCAAATAGAAACAGATCTAGTAGGAGCCCGGAAAGCCGGCGTTCACACGATTCTCGTCCTAACAGGAGTTGAGACTCGTGAATCAGTAGATCGCTCTAAGATTAAACCCGAGATGACTATCGACAACCTAGATGCTCTCGGGGCGCTTCTCTGAACTGGATAATGGCACCAGCTGCTTTGAACGCCTGCATAACCCTTAAGACTACGCCGCTCGTGTTCATGTTTTATCGTTTGAATAGAAGTCGACTTGAAAATGTCAGAGGAACAAGGACAAGCAGCCGGCGTTCCGGCACCCAACGTAAAAGTTAGCGAACTCGGCGCCTACTCGAAACAGGTCAATACAACCGTTAAGGTCGTCCAGAAGGGCGAAGCTAGAGAGACAGTGTCACGACAAGACGGCACGACGCACCGTGTGTTAGATGCACTTGTCGGAGACGATACTGGAACCATCTACATGACGCTCTGGGACGAGAACATCGACAAAGTCAACGAAGGCGACTCGGTCAATGTCAAAAACGGTTACGTGCGACCGTTTAAGGGATCAATGCGCCTAAACATCGGACGATACGGATCCCTGGAACCTGCTGAGACCCCACTTGGCGACGTAAATACGCAGAACAATCTATCCGACAAAGTAGTCGAAGAACGACCCTACCGCTCCTATGGAGGCGGACGACGCTTCGGAGGCGGAGGCGGCGGCTACGGCGGCGGAGGAGGTTACGGCGGAGGGCGAGGAGGTGGGTACGGCGGTGGACGAGGAGGAGGCGGTGGCGGCTACGGACGAGGCCGGGGCAGAGGCTACGGCGACAGAGGACGCGGACGCGACCGATACTAGCATCCGACATGGCAGCTGTATGCTGCGAATAATTTCCCCAGAAATTTTCTTTTTCTGTTTTCCGACGTCTTCCTAGTTACTTTCAAGCAGCAAGAATCGTTTCGCGTATTGGAAGCATTATTCCGATTTTGACATAGTTAGAATCAGCTCACGGAGTTTCTTTGGGAAACGTTTGGATTGGACCGTGTATCCCTTCTGACGTAGTATCTCTCCCAAGCGCGAAGAACATGACCAAACCTCTTCCTTCGTAGTCCAACAGATCCTCCCGTCCTGTAGGAACCAGATTTCGTTGTCATTCGCTATGACATCAACCCCATCAATCCTTCTTCGCAGATCCATATCCCAATAGCTCAGCTCGAATTCTTTAAACAGAACGATTTAAGATTGTATACTTACTCCTTGAGGTGTCTGGTGTCCGCAATTTGGCAGTATTATCAGAGTTAGAAACAAACAAACTATTCGTTGGGGACTCCAACGTCCGCAAATCCGTTGGAGACATAACCGAACTTAAACTCTCGATAGAGGAAAAGGGGATACTAGAATCACTTCTGGTCAGACCACTAAAGAACAGATTCGAGATCGTGGTCGGTTCAAGACGGTATGAAGCTGCCAAGGCCTTAGGCCTAAGGAAAATACCAGCCATCATCAGGCCGATGAGTGACACGGAAGCGCTCTCACTCTCACTAGTAGAGAATATTCAGAGAAGCGATCTTGAACTTGAAGAAGAGGCTGAAGGGGTGCTTAGATTGATGAAGCTCGACCCGAAACGATTTGCAAACGCAAGATCCGTTGCCAAAGTTCTAGGTCGCTCGGAAAGCGCCGTTCGAGAGCTCCTCGACGCTTACGAGTTAACTTTCAAACTTCGAGCGAAAGGTATGCAGATTCACGCAGCTAGAGCTCCTCCTGAAGAGGAAAGGCAACGAGCGGAAGCAATCCCCCTTGCGCATACTGAACTCATCGCACGCGCCATAAAGACCACGGAAGTGAAGAGGCTACCGACGCGCGAGTTCGACCGCAAGCTTCCAGAAATTGTCAGAGCCATAGCTCCCCTCCCTGAAGCAGATGCAAGAAAAGTGGTCGACCGCTTCAAGATGTTCCCTGAGAAATCGATTCAATCGATAAAGGAAGAAGCCCTGGCAAAGCAGACCGGAGTTGCTGTGAAAGTATACTTCTCACCAAAAATCGCCCGAGCACTGAACCAAGCTGCTGAGGAACGCGACCTCTCTGAAGACGAACTAGCCTCCATCGCCGTGGAAGAATGGCTGGTACTGAAGGGATATTTGAAATCAGTCTGATAGATCAGAAACAGTCGGAAGAGCTCAAAGTTTGAAGACGTCGTATGGCTGATCACAGCCTTGGCAGCACGTATTGTGTGATTATGTACAGCGCCACGAAATAAATTATTAGCAGCAGAACTGAAATTGCAAGATTCCTCTTCCAGTTAGGGCTCCAAGCTATACCGAATGGTATTCCTAACGAGAAGCCGATGACGTGCGAGATATAGGCGACATTGCTCTGAAGGTTGAAGTAAACAGCTAACGCATTGTACAAGAAATATACTATCGCTACCATTCCGACCGGCATCAAAAGAAGCCAAGAGAACCGGAGATGTTTCAACAACATCACTACAGCCGCTAAAGTGAATATTGCCGCTGACGCGCCGACGAAGGTAGAGTCGGGGGGAAAGAATGGAATGCTAAGTGGGAAGCTAAGGATACCTCCAACGAAAAACACGGTCAGCATTCGTTTCGCATTTGTCACGCTCTCCAAAGTGTTGCCGAAAACGTAGAGGAATATCATATTCCCGATTAAGTGGATTAGGCTAGCATGCACGAAGATTGCAGTTATCAGAGTCCATACCCTCCCTTCTTGCATGTTCTTAAGACTGAAGGCTAGGTTGCGTTCAACGCTGGTGGGGTCGGCTCCATAAAGGGCATAGAGAGTTACAGCGATACAGACCAAAATCAGAACATTGGTGGCCCTCATGACTGAGAACACAAATCCAGCGGCGGACGCCATGAATCAAAGCTTCCACCAAAAAAGCTTCTCTAACATTCTCCTGCTGATTCCGACGCTGAACGAAGAAGAGGCGGTAGGAAGCCTCGTTGTTGAAGCAGCTAAGTCTGGCTTCACCAACATACTGGTGGTCGATGGGTTCAGCACAGACGGAACGCGGAAAAATGCTGCTGCGGCCGGTGCAATCGTTATCGAACAAGAATTCGGCAAAGGGAAAGGATGCGGGGTGAGGACGGGGATGAAGGTATTCCTTCAAGGCAGCGCTGACTTGCTTTGCATCATAGACGGGGACGGTACAAATATTCCTGCATCTTTGAAAGAGATGATTCCTCTTGTCGAAGACGGACGAGCTGACGTAGTCCTAGGCTCACGAATGCGGGGCAAAAGAGAATCCGGCGCGATGAGCTTACTGGCTGTCGCCTCCAATCTAACTGTATCATTCCTCTTAGGTGCCAAATTCAAACGGCTCTTCACGGACGTGCAAACGGGTTACTGGCTTTTCTCGAGAGGAGCGGTAGCGAGAATCTACCCCTTAATTCATTCGACAGGTTTCGAGATTGAGCTGGAACTGTTTGTTACAATCCTCAGGAAGAAATTGCGGGTTTGCGAGGTCCCGGTTGGGTTTAGACACCGTAGAGGGACAACAAAGTTCAGTTTTGTACTTAGGTTGAGAAACCTGTATTACGCATTCAAGTATCTCTTATCATGAAACATCTCAAAACTTACAGCCTTATGGCAGAGAAGTGAACCGAATCATTAGGTGACAAGTTTGTCTGCGCGAACAGCTACCGGCGTTGTGATGTCAATACTCGGTTTGCTACTGCTTTTGTACAGCGGCTACGAATTTAACAACCTGTTCTTCATCGATAGATTGCTTGGTGTATCTGACATCCCAGCCTACAATGGCTTCGTTGTGATGCCGTTCTTGCTCGGGAACCTAGCCCTACTTGACGGGGCCATAGCCCTAGGGCTAAAGCGACCGTTCAGCCTTAGCATCCACCTGCTCGGTAATGTGCTATGGCTGTACGCGCTCTACATTCTGTACGACAACCTAGCGATTCCGATTACGAATATCACAGCATACCATCAAGCCTTCCTGTTAGGTTTCTTGGGCTTGATCTTTTTCGTCATAGGTGTAATAACCAACGACATCCCCAAACGTAAAATTGCTTAGTTACCGAAATTTGCGTTTCCTTAGGTCGCCTTTTTTCGAAACATATGGGTTTCCTTTGATGTAGAATCTCCAAAGCGTGTCCAAACCTTCCCGGATTCCCAGTCGTGTTGAGCTCCAAATTTCCATGTCACCTTTCCCAGGATCTGTAACGAACAGCGGTCCCCTTATTGTCATGTCTTGCTCATTGAGGGACTTATCTATTGCAAGAGCCTTGGTAAGCTTACCAGGGCCGTTGGTTAACTCGAAGTCTGGAACGTTCGGTCGGAATCGCCTCATTGCATCAATCCCTTCTACTGGTTCAAGTGCCCGAAGTAAGACTGCTCCAGGCGTTCCTGCCTTCTCCGTTGTAATGTTCAAACAGTAATGATTCCCGTACGTGAAGTAGACGTAGGCATGCCCTGGATCCCCAAATATTGGCATATTCCTTGGGGTCATGCCACGAAACGCATGACTTGCCGGATCATCGCTTCCCCGATATGCCTCGACTTCCACGATACGACCAATCATACGCTTACCGTCCCTTAGCCTAACCAAATATTTCCCGAGAAGATCGGGAGCAACCTTGACTGTGTTCCTTGCAAAGAAGGCGGATGGAAGCAGTCTAGCCATGTAATCGATTCCCAAGACCTATGAGGCCCATCTAAACAGAGCTCCAAAGCAATACTTATTTCTAAACCACCAGTAGCGCGTGCCAGCCGTGAGACGACCGGGCTAACTAACCGAATTCGACAATGGATTTTGAACCTTATGGACAAGAAACGGATGCAGGATATAACAGCCTCACTTCTCGACGCTATCGGTGAAGACCCCAAACGCGAAGGCCTCAGAGATACACCCAGGCGAGTTGCCGACATGTTCACTGAACTCACTGAAGGCTACTCGATGAGTCCGAAGGAGATCCTATCCAGGGAATGGAGTGAGGTCAGCGGCATGGTAGTAGCAAAGGAGATCAGTTTCTTCAGTCTATGTGAACATCATCTTCTACCATTCCACGGAAAGGTGCACATCGGCTACATCCCTTCCAAAGCGGTCGTGGGTCTTTCAAAACTTGTTAGGTTGGTTGATTGTTTCAGTAAGAGGCTTCAACTCCAGGAACGGATGACTAAACAGATTGCTGACGCGTTAAATGAAAACCTTCACCCGCATGGGGTGGTGGTTGTGGTTCAGGCTAGGCATTTGTGTATGGAGATGCGAGGTGTAAAGAGCGGTGCTGACATAGTTACCTCCGAGATCCGTGGCCAGTTTGAGAAATTTGAAACTCGGAACGAGTTCTTTAACATGCTTCGCAAAGAGGTCTAGAGGCAATTGTCCCATCAAGCGGAAGCCGACATAGCACGTCTGTACCGCCGCGAGTTTGCAGCGGCTCACATAATCGCTGGACATCCAAAGTGCGGCCGTCAGCATGGCCACAATTACACGCTTCTAGCGAAGGTATATGGCAGTAGCCAGGATTGGCTGGATTTTGAGGACATCAAACGAAGTGTGGACGGGGTCATTGACGAGAAGTACGATCATCGTGACATAGGGAACATGACCTGTGAAAGATTAGCAAGGCAGTTACAAGAACAGCTCAGTATCTTGTTCAAGACTAGGGTCAAAATTGAGCTGTGGGAGACTGGAAAATTCGGCGTAGAGACTACGTAAATTCGCCTACGATCTTGGCAATTCTCGGTCAACGGCTCAGTACTTTTCTACTTCTCCGCGTACTTGACCTGCCTTTAGAAGGGCGAAGTGATGGACATCTGTGGGGACACGTAGTTTGCCTGTGTTGTGGATTCGATCTATCTTTTGGAAAGCTTCTCGGTCAACATCTTTGTCGAATGTTAGTTCTCCGCTGTTCTCAAGGTGGAAGTTACCAAGTTCCTTGTGCAAGCCCATGATGTCGGATTTGGAGAGGAGGACTGAGCCAGCGATCACTAGCCTCTTTGTGTCAAATACATCTGGGCTTTCCGATGGAGATTGATTCATATATTGAACTAGGGCCTCGTTTACGAGCTCGGCGACGTTCTTTCCTTGCTGCTTTGCTTTGGCTACCACGTTGTTGTAGGTATCCCGATCTAACCCGCGAATCAGGACCGCATTGTTTGCCATGATAGCCAACTCACAAAGTTACCGTGCTTAATTTGATATCTTGATTACATTGATAACATCGCTTTCTTATAAATCTTGTTAATTCTTTTAACACCCGTTAACTTGTATTATGTGATTGCCTCGTTTGCACGTGCAAACGAGGCATGGGCCAGAAAAAGGAGGAAAAATGAGTTTGGTTGAAGACTTGGAAAAATTACTGTTCGAAGAAATTCCTGAGATGGAGACCCCGGGTATCAAACGGTGCGAGTGGTGCAAACAGCCTCTCCCTAACGACCGGTACCACCTGAAGATCTGCCCCCAATGCCGCAAGGAATCCATCGACATCTTCATGAAAACGCACTAGAACCCCGTAGTTAAGCGGGGTCCCCGTCTCTCTCCGAACAGACGTTTCGAACACAAATAACCCATTTTGAGCATTGTTTCTCATTCGTAGTAGTTTGGACACTCAGTCCGGCGCGATACTGGGCGCACAACACTAAGCCACGTCCTCCGCAACGATGTCTCAGTACACTTCCGGAAAGAATACAGAAGCTTTGAACATCCCCAAAATGGCTCATTACCCTGCCCTACAAGAATAGGGCCAATCAAAATGGGCAGCTGGGAATCTCCTCATCTCAAGAACTAGAAGCTGACTGAATAGAAATTCGGGAGGCTACCATCAAAACTGTTAATTCGACAACACCAACTGGACAATCTCGGATGAATCTCTATGTTCAAACTGATCATACTACTGAAGAAGAAAACTGGTTTCACAGATGCACAATTTACTACTTATTGGTTGGAGACACATGCACTCCTGGCCAAGAAAATGCCTGGCTTGAGAAGGTACGTGGCGAACGTAGTTATGCTTCCTCCCAACAGGGAACCGGACTACAACGGTGTTGTGGAGCTATGGTTCGACAATGTCGACGATATGAAGAAAGCATTTACCTCCCCCGAGGGCCAAGCAACACAGAAAGATACAGAAACATTCACCGCAAGCCGAACGACCATGTACATCGACGAACATTCAATCATGTAAGACGCTGCGTATCAGTTCGAGTCAATTGCGTCCTGGTCTCTGAGTCCATGGCAAGTTATCACACACATGATACAGTCGCGAGGCTTAACCAGCCTCAACCTGAATGCCTCTGCCAACACGGCGACGGATGCTGAGCTGGCTGGTTCCGCGCGGAGATGCCTTCGTGACTGGCTAGGAGTCGATGGGCTCGAATTCACGCTTGCGCGGTGACAGGATTCACTCACTACTTATGGAGATTCTTCGCAGCGACGAATGAGAGTCCATGTTTCGTTAACTCTTCAGCTGTATGGTTAAGCGCAGCGTGCTTGTCCATATAGTTTGCAAGCAGTTTCGGCATGAGCCCCTCGGACTCCACTTTCGCTTTGGGAAGAAAATACTCTAGAATATCCGACGAATGCTCACGCGTTGCCTCCACTTCGGGGTCGCCGCCCTCGTGCTTTGCTGAAATATTCTTAATGTGACTAGCGAGTTCCATTAGCTCTCCGCGGCGGTCGTATGGTTGACGGACAATGTGCTTGTAGCATTCGGTGATGTGATGTTCTATACGCACCACATCTTCGAACCCGAAAGCTTTGCGGATGTTCGCAGCGTCCTCAATTGTATTCTTGTCCACAGAGTTACTCAAGTTGAAGCCGATTAACGGCGTCGTACCGTCTGGACGCGCAAATAGCTTCGCCATCATGAGCGTCCAAAGGATGAAATATGAATTGTCAGTCCCGACAAATACGGAGATCTTGAATTCGTTATTGATTCCGAGTCGGTGGATTATGTAGCCGATGAGAATCGTGCCGGCGTTGATGTTGAGCACTTGGTATATCCCATAGTTGGTGTAATAGTACAGGAACTCGTCGAGCCATTTGATTGCATAGTCGTTAGGTTCACCAATACCGCCAAAATATCCTGTGATTGTGTCAGGTCCGCCCAGGTGAACATTGGAACCATCTGTGCCTTTGGTGTCGAGTGTGTCTACGTAAGAGGCGCCGATAATCTGCATGGCTGCCATTCCGGCGAGCAGATCTCCTTGGTCAGATTCTGATTCCTTCATGTTTCGGACGCGAATGAATCGACCGGGCATAAGTTCACCGTTATCGATTGATTGCTTGGCTTGCGTTATGATCCACGGGAAATACTGAAATGCACTGATTTCCAGTGTAACTGCGTTTGCTTTCTTGAAGTTCATTCTGTCAAGGCGGTCCCCCAGCACCTTGCGGCGATAATCAGCGATGCTGATGAATGCGCCTTGGTCACGCTGCTTCAACAACCATTCCAAATCAGGAAGGTATGGCGAATTCATCGCTCTGAGTCTCGCTAGCAGATTGGGCAGTCTACGCGCTTGCTCTGACTTGCGATTTATCTCTTCGATAGTGCCGTGTTTAGCAATCACTGCGAGGACATCGTTCACTAGTCGGTTATTGGGGTCGAGCAATAGCTTGTTGACTGAAGCCACATTGGCTGAAGGAATCTTGAGTTGCCTTCGAAGCTTGCTATCCATGACCTCCAAATTGAGTAGATGAATGACTTTAATTTGACTTCCGAAAGTCGTTCTGAGAATTCAGCCAAATCATGCCCAATCGTGCCCTCGGATTACTAGGTTTCGTACCATGAATGATGTCCGCACTAGCTGGAGGATGTTCGGTACCTTGAAATTCTGTATTCTGGTTGCCCTGAATTCATAGAGCGATTACGTGTGAACATTGACCGCAACATCTTAGAGAGTCCGGCGCGTGAGCGTTGATGAAGCGGTTTAGTTTGACGTCACCAAGAGAGTCTCACGATCAGGTTCTGAACCTTCTCCAGGCACATCACAAATGGTTTTCTGAATCAATCCCTCTAATAGCGTCGGAGAACGTTCCAAGCCCGGCCGTTCGCGAAGCCATTGTTTCAGACTTCGGTAATCGATACGCTGAAGGATGGGTCGGGGAACGTGTCTACGCCGGCTGTGTGTACATCGACCAAGTTGAAAGACTCTGCATCGATTTAGCAAAGCAACTTTTCCGTGCTGAGTTTGTCGACATTAGACCTGTATCAGGGGTTTGTGCTAACCTCGTAGTTTACACGGCCTTCACGAACCCAGGTGACCGCATACTCACCCTTGCCATCCCAAACGGGGGGCACATCTCCTCAGGGCGCAAGGACTTCAATGGGACCGCTGGATCCGTTCACGGATTGGACGTAGACTACTTCCCCTTCGACCGTGAACAAATGAACATTGACGTTGATAAGACGAAGCAGAAAGTCGAGAAGATGGCAGAAGAGGGTAAACCGCCGAAACTAGCAATGTTCGGAGCCAGCCTCTTCCTTTTCCCACAACCCATGAAAGAGTTAGCAGAAACCTTCCGGAACATTGGGGCAAAAGTTGTTTATGATGCAGCACACGTGGCGGGACTAATTGCAGGCGGAAAGTTCCAGGACCCATTGCGTGAAGGCGCAGACGCGGTCTGCCTGAGTACGCACAAAACGCTCTTCGGGCCGCAGGGGGGCGCCGTCCTCTCGTGGGAGAAGTATGGGGAGGACATCAAGAAAGCAACCTTTCCTTCGAACACCAGCAACCACCACCTCCACCATTTGGCAGGTAAGGCAGTAGCGTTCGCTGAAATGCTTGAGTTCGGAAAGAGATACGCTGAACAGGTCATAGTGAACGCGAAGGCACTTGGACAGGCATTGCATGAGCGCGGCCTAACAGTGACTGCTGAGCACAAAGGGTTCACAGAATCGCATCAAATCGTCGTCGACGTATCAAAGTATGGATTGGGAGGCGACATGGAGAAGGCCCTGGAAGCGGCGAACATAATTGCTAACCGGCAACTGATTCCAGGCGACATTCAATCCGGAAGGCACTACCAGAACCCCGGTGGCCTACGCATCGGGACCTCAGAGATCACACGGCTAGACATGAAGAAAAATGACATGGTAGACGTAGCGGAATTCATCAAACGAATAGTCGTCAACAAAGAAGATCCCAAGAAAGTCAAACAAGAAGTAGCAGCTTTCAGACAGAACTTCCAAAACGTACACTACTGCTTTGAAAGCACAAAGAAAGCATACGAATACATCAAACTGCGATGACCAAGTGCAATTCGACGTAGGGCACTGCTCCTGCTCTAATTTTTCAGCTCAGAACATTCAGTTTCAGCAACGGCATTTGAGCATGCAACAGATATACCGGCGCTCGTCAAACACCGCGTGGTAAATAATGACTGAGACAGCGGTGGCCGAACGAAAGAAACACACCCTGCCAACACTGTTCAAGAAAGTTGCAGATCACGTACCGATATCATGGCTGACCTGTTACGACTATCCGACCGCATACTTGCAGGAAAAAGCTGGCATCGACATGATACTGGTCGGGGATAGTCTAGGGATGACCATCTTCGGCTATGACAGCACACTACCAGTGACGATGGACGATATGATTCGTCACACTCAAGCCGTACGCCGTGGTGCTCCGAACACTTTCATAGTCGGTGACATGCCTTACATGAGCTACCAACCGAGCGTTGAGACCGCTATCCGCAACGCTGGCCGATTCATGGCTGAAGCTGGCTGTGACGCGATTAAGCTGGAAGGCGGCGTCGAGATGTGCGATCGCATTCGCGGCATTGTTCAAGCTGGGATACCGACCATAGGACACATTGGCTTGACGCCTCAAAGCGCATCTGCTATTGGGGGCCTAAAGCTGCAAGGTAAAGGAGCGGATCAGGCAAAGCGCATCATGGACAGTGCCAAAGCCATAGAGCAGGCCGGAGCATTCATGGTACTGCTTGAACTTGTCCCCGACCGACTGAGTAAAATAATCACTGAGCGAGCTCAGAACTGCATCATAATGGGATTAGGGTCTGGATCAGACGTTCATGGGCAGATCATTATCTATCACGACATGTTTGGCCTCTATCCAAAATTCAAACCGCGTGCGGCAAAGGTGTATGGCAACGCTGGAGAAGTGATTCTGAAGGGATTGACCCAGTACGTGAACGAAGTCAATTCTCGCGTTTTTCCGCAGCGAGAGAATTACTTCACCATGTCTGAAGAAGAATACAAGAAACTCTTAACGATGATCTGATTTTTTTCTTTTGTCTCTCTTTTTCTCAGTTGCAGTAATCTCGATTGTGCTAGGGAATTATGGCGAAGACTCGCGCTGGGAATCCGGTACCGTTCTTAGGCTTTGGAAAAGCGGCTACGATGAGAGCTCCGACCTCGGGAACTTGGTCTAAGTTAGTGAGTAACTCGATCTGGTAATGGTCCGTGCCGAGAACGTACCTTTCCATATCCATGTTCCCTGGCCCGTTGTCCGTGGTCTCATGGCCGCAAGCTGTAATCTTTCGATCTTCATAGAGATACTTTAGCACAGGCATACTCCAGCCTGGAAAGTGTTTTACACCGGCAGAATCCTCATTCTGCATTGCCCGGTCATCTGGCCAGCGTTTGGACCAATCGCTGCGTAACGCTACAAAGCATCCTTCAGGAATTGGGCCGTGTTTAGCTTCCCAAGCTTTGACATCATCCATTGTTACGGCGTAGTCGGGTTTCTTAGCTACTTTCTCATGAATATCGATGACGACCAAAGGGAGAAACATCTCTCTCACGTCAATCCGATCCAGCATCCTCTTCCCTCTCACGAAGTGTGCTGGGGCATCTGCGTGAGTGCCCCATTGTCCTACGTGGGAGAATCGTTGAATGTAGATTCCGTATGAGCCTACGCTACCCACGCCTTCATCGTAGTAGTACAGTGTCTCCCGTTGCTCGTCCGGAAATCCGAACCAGTGAGGAATACCTGGGGCAAATGCATGCGTCAGATCAACCCAACGCTTCCCTTTCATGAACTGGTAGGCTTCCCCCAAACTCAACGTTGACTTCGCGGCCAAGCCATATCAGCCTCCGACCTTTCCATGCCATCCTAACCTATGCTCTTGAGTGCCTTCTCCATTCGTTCCAATGCCCGTAGTATGTTCGGAATCGAATTTGCGTAAGACAGTCGCAAGTAGCCTTCTCCATACTTGCCGAAAGCAGTTCCGGGCAAAACGGCGACTCCATAATCCAGGAAGAGGTTTGCAATCTCCTGTGACGACTTACCGATTTTCTGAATATTCGGAAACGCGTAGAAGGCTCCGTGGGGTTTCAAGCAATGAACTCCGGGTAACCTATTCAACCCATCCACGATTATCTCGCGTCGGCGCCGATATTGCTCAACCATCATGGCCACATGATCTTGGGGACCCGTTAGGGCTTCGACGGCTGCAATTTGCGATGCCTGCGCGGTGCAACCGAATGCGTGCGTGTAAAACAATCTTACCCGTTCCGCTAGGGGTTCAGGCATAATCCCGTAGCCAAGCCTCCACCCATGCATTGCATAGGTCTTGGAGAACCCGTCAACTATGATACTCCGCTCCGCCATACCCGGCAAAGAGGCAATACTCGTAGCGCTCAGGCCGTCGAATATTATCTGATTGTAGATTTCATCCGCCAAAATCCAACAATCATAACGCTGAGCGGTATCTGCTATGTGCTGCAAGTCTTTCGGGGGGATTACACCCCCTGTCGGGTTACTTGGGGAGTTGAGAATAATCATTCGAGTCCTGTCATTCACAAGTCGGTCAAACGCGTCCAAGTCGAATGAGAATGCTTTTGATTCCAGTAGTGGGACGGGTTTTGGAATGCCTCCCGCAACCATTAGCATGGCCTCGTAAGTTGGGAACCCGGGGTCGGGGTAGACAACTTCGTCGCCGGGCTCAACTAAGGCTAGGGTTGGGAAGAACATGGCCGGTTTGGCGCCCGGGCTGATGAGAACCTGTTTCGGATTGATGCTAATGCCTCTCCTCTTCCCTGCGGTCTCCGCTACGATTTCACGGAGGCTAGTCAGGCCCGCTGGTGGTAGGTAGCGTGTCTGTCCGCTAGCAATGGCGCGAATGCCCGCGAGAGATGCATTTGGTGGACCGTTGAAGTCTGGTTCGCCCGCTTCCAAATGAACGATATCGCGGCCTTTGGACTCCAGTTCCTGCGAACGCGCCATAACCTCATACGCCCCTTCGGGCCGCAAATGAGATTGGCGCCCGGCGAAGGACGCTTTGTGGCGCTTGGTTAGTTGAGGGACCTGGGTGGCCATCGCAGGCCTTCCTAAATCGGCGGGAGCTCTTTGGTCGCCAGATCCATCGGGACTCCGCGTGATCTCTGGTAGAGGTATGAGATTGCGTAGATGATTAGTGCTGCGACCATAACGAATAGCATGCTTACAACGTAGATTGGGTTAATTGGGAAGCCATTGAAGGCAGGCAAGATTGTCGAGTAAGATATGAACAGGGATAGGAACACACCGATAACTCCGACGATTGTAAGCACTGGAATTGGGCCGACCTTGTAGGTAACTATCTTTGGTGAACTCTCGAAAATTTGTTTCCTTCTGAATGGAAAGATAGCGGCCGCAAACATGACCACGGCTGTTGCAAGCCACCAGCCAAAGTTAGCGTAGTACAAGTAGCTGAACCAGGTTGTATAGACTGTAATCCATACGGAAAGATATGCAATGACTGCCATAAGTATGACCGCTAAGTAAGGGACGCCGCGCCTGTTGACGGATGCGAATTTTGGTGGGATCGTCCTATCGAATGACCAAGCGAAGATACTCCTAGTTGGAACAAAGAAGAACACTATGGCAAAGCCAATATCATTCAAAACCAAACCGAACGGAACCAAGAAGGCTAGAATGGGATTCGAGGTTATGAAACTCACCAGATATGCGGGGGACGGAATTACCGGTAACGGTGATTTCCCATTCACGAAGAGAACTGCTGACGCAACAAGAAACTCATGTCCGAAGACATTGTACATTGAAGCGTACAAAATGTAAATTATGACCGTGAATATGATGGGGGCACCAAAAATCGCAAGCCCCTGAGATTTTTTAGGATCGCCCTTCACTTCCCCAGCGAAATATGAGCTAAATGAATAGCCAATGAAGCTGAGCATCGTGTAAACAAGGCCTACCGCCGTAGCTCCTGATGTGAACGTGATGGGAGATCCTAAAAGCTGGGTCCCTTGACTTACAATTGTATCCACGGTGCTCCCCGATTTCGCGTTGAAACCAGCCACAAAGGCAGCTTGGCTCGTTGTTAGCAGCATCGCAATGAAAATCACGTAAATCACGGCCTCGATTGCAAAAAGTCCTATGATGATTCGAAATATGTTCCTGACAGAAAGAAACATCATCGCTATCACACCCGTTACGATTAAGGCACCTACGATGAAGATGCAATTGGGGTCGCTCAGTGAGGCTGCGATTGCAGCGTACGATTGATTACCCGTCGTTATCGCTAGATTCTCAAACAACATCGGTAATTTGGTTGACGCAGCCAAGTATGGAAATAGGCCGACCCAGGTTATGATGATTACGACAAGCACAACGTTTTCCATGAAAGCGATCGCCGGATGAATGATTCTTCCAACCCAGACATAGTCTCCGCCAGTTCTAGGCATCGAGATTGAAAGCATCCAATACACATATGCGACAACCAGGTTCACAACCGCAGCCTCGAAGACTGTGGCAGTAAGATCTGCCCCTGGGTACGAGGCTGAGGCGTAGACTATCCAAAAGATGTTAACAAGTATGCCCATGCCGACCAGATTTGCGAACAAAGCTTGGCGTCCGCTTACTGTTCTGGTTAAACCAGAACTCTTTCTCACGTACAGACCTGAGGCATCAGTGGTTTCTGTCAAAGTTGAATTCCGGCGTGGGACCGGTTTGAGAGGTTATTAATTGAATCGATTATTAGTCAGTGTACGAAATTACAAATATGCTTAAGTATATTCAAGGATTCGCCAATCCCTCCGATTGAGGCTTACAGATCCTAGACCAGCTGCAGACCGCTCGTAAACATTCTCAATCGTTGGACGTTTTTTGTTGGTCAGGTAATATCCACTATGAATAGGAGACAATAGGAATATAGCGCTTCATTTACGCCAGCCCCTCAGCTAGGTTTCCCATGAGCAAGACTAGGGTTTTCTTCGTCTCTGACATACACGGGTCAGAGCGATTATTCTTGAAGTTCACGAATGCGGGAAGAGTATACAGCGCCAACGTACTGGTGATCGGAGGCGACATTACAGGAAAGACGATTACACCAATCCTTGACAAAAGCGGATCTTGGACTGCTCAATACGTTGGGAAGAGTAGAACTGCCAGGAATCAGGAAGAACTTGAGCAGCTCGAGAAAGATATTCGCGAGCTAGGAAGCTACCCTTTCAGAACAACCGAGAGTGAATGGGCATCACTCCGACAAAGCGGCGAAGCAAAGATGACAGAGATTTTCGAGAAAGTGATGGCCGATAGTATCAGACGATGGGTCAAGCTCGCCGAAGAGAGGCTTAAGCCTCTTGGATGTAAAACGATCTTCAACATAGGCAATGACGACCTACCTGGGGTAGGTGACGTAATCAAAGAATCTGATTACGTGATTTACCCAAACGAATCTGTAATCCAAATTGACGACCAACACGAAATGTCAAGCGTAGGCAACTCAAACATGACTCCGTGGAATTGCCCCGGCGACATATCGGAGGAAGAACTAATGTCAAAACTAGAGGCGACAACTGCACGATTGTCAAGACCCGAAACGAGCCTATTTAATTTCCATTGTCCACCGTTTGATACTCAAATAGACGTTGCCCCGAAGCTCGACGCAAATTTAGCGCCCGTCCTCACACCTGGAGGGGAGCCGGAGATGGCTCATGTCGGGTCGACTTCTGTGAGAAAAGTGATAGAGAGGTTGCAACCTCTCGCAGGCCTCCACGGACACATTCACGAATCAAAAGGCGTGACTAAGATAGGGAAGACGCAATGCTTCAACCCTGGCAGCGAGTATGTAAGTGGGGTTCTTCGAGGATTGATAATCAATCTGTCAGACAAGAAAATTGACAACTACGTCTTCACAGAAGGTTAGGACTCAAAAGCCCTACGCGCGAGGATTTTCCGCGCAAATTTCACGTCTGTCTACCAGGCTGAAGATTAAAAGGGCTTTCACACCCGCTTTTCTTCGTTCTATCAGCGGTTAATAATGGTCAACAAACATGAAAGAAGTTAAACTCGTATTCGTCGGATTCGGTACTGTCGCGCAAGGCTGCGCTAAACATCTCGCTTCACATAAAAAAGAACTCGAACGCGACTATAGCTTTCAATTCAAAGTTGTAGCCATTACGGATACAGTGAAAGGGTCGATACTGAACAGCGATCAAGGGATCAATCTCCCAGATGCCCTGAGGGTTTCACAAAGTGGAGCGAAGCTGGACGCCGGCGAACTGAAAGGAAAGACCGGACTCTCCACCATTGAAACGATAAGGGACACAGACGCTGAGATCGTAATAGAGGCAACTTGGACGAACTTGAAGGACGCTGAACCGGGTCTTACTCATCTCGTCACGGCTATAGAGAATGGGAAGGATGTTGCGACCTCGAACAAAGGCCCCATTGCCCTGGCCTACAAGAGGCTCACTGAGCTAGCCAAGTCGAAAGGACGACAGTTGAGATTCGAATCAACAGTCATGAGTGGTACCCCTATCTTCAATATGCACGAATTCGCGCTTCAGGCCGCGAAGATTACCGCCTTGAAGGGGATACTGAACGGAACAAGCAATTACGTTCTCACGGAGATGACTGCTGGCAAAAATTACAACGAAGTCTTGAAGCGAGCCCAGGAACTCGGGTATGCCGAGGTTGATCCGAGCGGAGATGTCGAAGCGTACGACCCAACTGCGAAAATAACGATTCTCACAAACGCGTTGATGAATGCAAACGTGAACTACCACGATGTCGAAAGGCAGGGAATAACAAACATAACCCCTGACGACATAAACATAGCCGCAAAAGAATCGAAACGAATCAAACTAATCGCTTCAGCCTCCAAGGACGCCAAAGGAAAATGGGCGGTAAGTTGCAAGCCAACCCAACTGCCTTCGACGGATATCCTAGCTCATGTTGATGGAGTGATGAACGCGCTGAAAATCTCGATGGACGTCCAACCAGACGTGACAATAATCGGACCAGGCGCAGGCGGAGACTCTGCAGGCTATGGTCTATTGAGTGACGTACTCACAATCCACCGGTTAAGAAACCTCAACGCCCGCTGAACGTGTTCAACGCTTGAAATCATAAGATCACAAAAAATGAGCCTGGAAGTCGGCGAAGATTGTAGGAGTGTGATATCGCGTAGGACCCGCCTCTCGGGAAACTATTTGAATCTTCAAATGCAAATACCCGGATATACCGGGAATTGCTGGAGAGGTGGGTGCGGTTGCCTAGAACCAGACGTGAGAAGAAAAGAATTTGGGTACGGAACCGACCCAAGGCAGTACGTAAACAAAAGCGCCTAGGCAATCACGGTCTTTGGGTCGTCGTAGTCTTACTTGTTGTCGTTGCAGCTCCTGTAGTTGTTGCTTGGTATGGGTTGACCTCCGCGGCGGTAGTAGATTTTACCTTCGGAGGAACGACTGATGTTCGTCGTTCTTATCGACTCACTGCGATGTCTCCGTTCCAACCGCCGACGATTGACATCACTCATATACTCGTAAGGAATACTGGCAACACAGACATCACGGTTATCGTCACTCTACATGCCATAAACGCTGTCGTCGCGCCAGCTCCGGGCAGCTATTATGGGCCCTACACTGACACGGCCAACGTCCAAATTCACCTACCAGCCGCCAGCGGGTATCAGGTCGTCACATTCTACCTTGCGTTACCTGTTCAAGTTCCTCTTTTCACACTTCGCGTCAGCGTAGCTAGAGTACTAGACTCTTCCAGTTTCACGTCCCTAGTAACATCAGGTTTCGCATCAATTCAACCAACCTCACCCACAACCTTAGTGTACGCGAACACAATCACGAGCCCATACGACTACGAGCTATCCCAACAATACTGAAAAACATGATTCACTTCGAATCATGCTGGCTTGCGGGGCTCTCGTCTTCACAATGCCTTACATAGTAAGGCGAGCCGAACTGAGTCTGATCGAGCTAAGTGGAGTCACGCGCTGAGTGGGTTAACAGTAGCAGACTATTACTCCGAATGATGCTGAGTGTGTGTGGCCGAACTGATCGACTCCTGTGACCGTGATCAGGTATGGTGTGGCGCTGACTGGGATGGCGGGGAACGTGTAGATGATGAAGTTGCTTCCGGCCTCATAGGCGGGGGGCAAAAGCACCTGTTGCTTGTCTAGGATGCAGAAAGCGCCTCCTGGGCAGCCTGAGACGGTCAGGGAGACGGTTTGAAGCACTGTCGAATCGCATCGGATGTTAGTTGCCGAGTTTGGACAGTAGAGGTCGACCCAAACAACCAACCCACCACTCTGTCCCGGCTGAATCCTGATCAACGTAGTGCTTGCGGTGATTGCGAAATCGAAATTGTTCACGGGGAATGTTGGCGGGAACGGATACGGAGGAGACTGGTAAGCGTTAACGGAGACACCACCAACAACCAACAGTAAAGTCAGCGACAAGAGAACTACCGCAAATCCTCTAGCGAAGACGCGACCAGCACACATGTCAATCTTCAAGTTAATTCCGACAAGTCAACTAAAAAGATTGATCAACCAAACAGCAAGAACTCGACGGTGTGATCGAGTGTAAGCCTAAGAATTGACAGGCTTTGACTTCATTCGGGCGAAACTGGATTTCGATCCTGCTTATGGTGCCACTTTCCGAACGGCAGCCCCTTCAATCACCAATACCATATGGCCGTGAAGCGACACGGGCGTAAGATTGACGAGAACGATGTGGAAACGTAAATAGAGGGTTCATGAGCCGACTATATGGAAGGCCAATCCAAGTGTCGTTCCGCGTTATTCTGATACCGCTCATCATATTTCTCGCGGTCCTCCCACCCGGTCTCGCACAAACTGCAAATCAACTTACTCTCACCTTGATTGGCAACGGCGCGGGACCATACATTACCCCAGCCGGCCAGACAACCCAGTTGAAGATGGAAATTCTAAACGTTGCACCGTCCGAGGTCTACCTGTTGGAAGGGAACGTGTACCTAGACCCTGGACTAACCGGAAGCTGGGAACTAGTTCATTCTGAGAGTATGGGCAGTTTCCATCTCAGCTACCTGCAATCCGCAATCTGGACATTCGATCTTGCGATGCCGGCGAAGATTCAGGCCGCAAACCTGACGAACGGTTCGCCAGAGGTCACTCTCTTAATCAAAATTACATTCCTGACTTCAAGCACCCTACAACTTGAGGAACAGGGCGAATTCGCATTAAACGTCCCAGGCGCCACTGTTCAGCAACAAAACAGTTGGATTTGGTTGGCGATCGCAGGGGTGATTGCGGTGATGTGTGTAGGGGCAGTTGTCTACAGGTTGGAGAGAAGAAAGCGTCGTACGCGCTAATCGAATGGTCATCTTTATGCTAATCGACTGGCCAACCTTATAGCTCAAGATTCCGAAAATAGATTCGGGAAGCTCGCATGCGGAGAATTAGTTGGCCGCTATTTGTACTAGGCGTACTCGTTCTAATTATCTCGTCAACAGGTCTCCCTTTCGCAAGCGCTCAATCCAGAATGCTCTATGGAATGGTTTACAGCGCGACTACTGGCGGTCCACTTGCAGCAACGATCACGTTGAGCAGGTGCTTTAACGCACAAACCACTTCGACCACAGCGGACGGTTCTTGGCAACTCTCCTACCCATATGGGACACTGGGAACAATCACGTTTTCAGCGCCGGGGTATGCGAGTCAAAGCTTCCAGGTCAACATGAACGCTCAATGGTATGACGCCGGGGGCGTCGTTTCGCTTCAGCCAAGCTAGGGCTGTGCCTCTCAGAGAAGAACTTTGCTTTGAGGGAGTAACAGTGAAGGCTGGTTCGGTTGCCGTTATGTTAGCGGTGTTCGCGACTCTTTCGCTTACGCCTTCAATTTTAGCTCAAGGCGTAATTGCTAACTACACTATTCACATTGACTTCTTCGACTATGTCTGTAGTCTAGATATAACGCAGGTTTCACTTTACGGCTCCTCAGGTCAACTGGTTGCCGTGGCGTCAAGCCCGTACGGTGGAGAGATTGCGGTTTCGGTAAGCACATCGACACCCATTCTCGCGCTTACTGCAACTGCCTACGGGCAAGCTACGTGGGGTTCATACTATAGTTGGGAGGTGAGCGGGAGCCGCACGATTAGCCTAGGCAGTAGTGGAGATTACTGGATTACCATCAGAATGAGTTGATCGACTACCTGGTCCATAGTTCCGCCCGTTTCTGTATAATGTCAGCTAGGGCGGAGATGAAGGCCGGGTTTGAGTTCAGGGATTCAGTTCTTTCCAGGTTGAGACCATTGCTAAGAGCAAACTCCTGAGCTTCTACATCAATGTCGAAGAGTATCTCGAGATGATCGGCTACGAAACCGATGGGCACTACGAGAACGTCGGTAAGGTTTCTGCGATGCACGAGTTCACGTAAGAAGTCTATTAGGTCTGGCCCGAGCCATTTTTCCTTAGTTTGCCCTGCGCTTTGGTACGCGAATGACCAGTCTTTACGCTGCAAGAGATTTGCGACTGATTGACAGGAGCTTTGAAGTTGTGTTGGGTACGGATCGTTCGCTTGAAGTATTCGTTCGGGCAAACTGTGAGCGGTAAATAGCAATTCAACTTTTTCTGGCGTTGAGAACTGGTTGAGGGCGATCTGAATTTTCTCTTGGAGCGCTCGGTGGAAGAGCGGGTGGTTGTACCAGCTCTCAACAAAATTCACATCCAACCGGCCTGAGTGAGCGACTGCCTCTTCTAACGCCTGCTTGTATCCCCCGATGCTCATTTGTGAGTAATGAGGGGCTAGGACGAGTGCGATTATTCTTTCGAAGCCATCGTTAACAATTTGCGGGACGACTTCCCGGATGTAGGGATGCCAATGCTTCATTCCAATGTAGACCTGAGTCTCCAAACCCTTCGAGCCCAGTTTCTGTCTGAGAGCCGACGCCTGCGCTCTGGTTATGTCGAGTAAGGGCGATCGTCCTCCTATCCTGCGGTATCGACTCTTCAAATCTTCAACAGTGTCTGAAGCTGGTTTGTGGCCTCTCCTGATGTCGGTGAGGTAGGGCTCGATATCTTCCATTGAACTTGGTGTACCGTATGCCATCAGGAGAACTGCTAACCCTGCCACGACTGTCACCTACGCTGCGTTGGATTCGGAGGTTGAGGTTGCGTCATGAACGAATTTGACGAGTTCAGCAACATTCTCGGTCGAAGCTTCGGGCGGCATTCCATGGCCCAGGTTGAAGACGTGGCCTCTTCTGCCTCCTACTCTCCTGAGAATGTCCGTCGCGGCTGATTGGACTAGTTTCATGTCGCCTAGCAGTGTCGCGGGATCGAGGTTTCCTTGAATTCCAACATCGTAACCCAATCTTTCCCAAGCGATATCGATTGGGATCCTCCAGTCGACGCCGAAGACGTCTCCTCCAGCGGTCTTCATTTCTTCAAGAAGATTTGCCGTGTTCGTTCCGAAATGAATCCTCGGCACGCCGGTATCCTCCAGTTTCTTGAAGATGCGCTGTGAGTATGGGAGTACGTAGTTGTGATAGTCTTGGGGGCTGAGGCATCCAACCCAGCTGTCGAAAAGCTGAATTAACTCAACTCCAGCCTTCACTTGTGCTAGGAGATAGGCCGCCATTGAGTCTGAGAGTTTTCCCATTAGCGCGTGCCAAGTCTTTGGGTCACGATACATGAGTGTCTTCACCTTGATGAAATCCCTGGTCGGTCGTCCCTCAATTAGATAACTTGCGATCGTGAAGGGTGCGCCGCAGAATCCGATCAAAGGTACCTTTGCGTCCAGCATTTTCTTCGCTAGCCCTATTGCCTCTAGAATAAATGGTACATCGCTTGCAGGGTCAAGGGCTTCCAGGGATGACGCGGAGCGGGCGTCAGAGATTGGTTGTTTGATGATTGGACCGATACCGTCCTCAATCTTGAATCTAACTCCCATGCCTTCGATTGGTAGCATGATGTCGGCGAACATTATTGCGGCGTCGACGCCCAAAATCTCGACAGGCAATGTCGTGACCTTGGCGCACAATTCGGGGTTTTTGCAGATTGAAATGATGTCGTGTTTCTCTCTGATCTTTCTGTATTCGGGTAGAAAACGGCCTGCCTGGCGCATGAACCAGACAGGTGTCATGTCGACTGATTGACGCTTGCAAGCCCTAATGAGTCGATGATCCATGTTTCGAAACGACGCTCCTTGGCCTTAACTGTTGAAATGTTCGCTTAGCAGCGTCAATCGTTTTCGCGATATCTCGTTGAGAGTGAGCTGCTGAAACAAAAATTGTCTCAAATGGAGACGGAGGAAGGTAGACGCCGTGTTCTAGCATAGAATTGAAAACGCTCTTGTAGGCGGATTTATCGCTGGATTTTGCCGAACTGTAATCCTTGACCTCAACGTCTGTGAAGAATAATCCTAGCATCGACCCAACCCTATTCAACGATACTTCGCAATCGGTTTCTCCCGCGGCTTCCAGTAGCCCTCGTTCCAACCGGGCTGAAGCGTTTTCTAGTTTCTTGTAGAAGCCTTGCCTTTTGATCTCCTTCAGCGTAACAATTCCAGCGGTCATTGCTAATGGGTTTCCAGACAAAGTTCCCACTTGGTAGACAGGGCCGGTTGGGGCTACAAGATCCATAATCTTCCGAGAGCCGCCGTATGCGCCGACGGGCAGGCCGCCCCCGATTATTTTTCCTAGACATGTGAGGTCTGGTTGGATTCCGTAGAGCTTCTGAGCTCCGCCGAGAGAGGCTCGGAACCCGGTAACGACCTCATCAAAGATGAGAAGGCCCCCATATTTCCCGGTAATTTCTCTGAGGCCCGAGAGGAAGCCCGGTTCGGGTGGGACAAGTCCCATATTTGCAGCAATCGGCTCCACGATAACCGCCGCGATCTCTTCCCCGTGCTCTTGGAAGATCGCTTCCACGATCTCCAGGTCGTTGTAAGGCGCTACAAAAGTGTCTGATGTTGCTCCCATCGTGACTCCCGCCGAGTCTGGGATACCGAACGTTGCCATGCCCGAACCTCCCTTCACGAGCATCGCATCAGAATGCCCATGGTAGCAACCTTCGAACTTCAAAATCCCGTTGCGCTTCGTGTATGCGCGAGCAACCCTGAGCGCCGACATCACTGCTTCCGTCCCGGAATTCAGAAAACGCAACTTTTCGATTGAAGGAAAGGAGCTTATAACTAAGTCTGCAAGCTCAGTCTCAAGTCGAGTCGGAGCTCCGTAGCTGGTTCCTCGACGTAACGCACCACGCAGGGCCCCTACGACGCTTGGGTGCGCAGATCCTAAAATTAGCGCTCCCCAAGAACAGACATAGTCGATGTAGCTGTTGCCGTCTTCGTCTTGTATCTTTGAGCCTCGCGCGCTCTTAATGAAGCGCGGAGTGCCGCCCACGGCCGTGAAGGCTCGGACTGGACTGTTCACGCCACCAACGAGAACCATACTGGCTTGCTCGTAGAGGGCTCTCGATGCTTCAACCTTCAACGGAGTTCACGAGGAATTGCGCTGGCTTATCCAAGAAGAGTTAGAATTTCGTCAATTGGTGTAGCTATGCATGTGAAGATGGGAGTTTCTAGTTCTGTGTAGCGACTCGCCTCACTGCTCCTTAACTCCATAACCAAGTCTGAGAAGTCGGCAGGTTGATCTGTTTCAAAGGCGAGAACGAATTCTTGATCGTCGAGGCCAAAGGAATACCCTGTGTGAATTTGGACTGAGGTGTACTTGTGTCCGATTTTGAAGTGTTGTGCCATCATCCTGGTTCTATCCTCGTGTGGCAAGAAATACCATTCACGCTTCTTGATGAATGGGTAGACGAAGAGGTACCTCGAGTTGCTTGATGAGCTGATCAGAGAGGTGCCTTCCTGTCCTTCATGGTGGTGGTCGCCCAGGTACTCGGATTTCTTGGTCATGGCTAGGTAGGAGTAGGGTATCTCAAGATACTTTCCAAGACTAGATGATAGCAAGTCTGAGGTGAGGTCTTGGAATTGTTGAAGCTGTCCTGCAATCGTCCATAGCATGAAGTCGGTGTCGCCACGAATGCCCACAAGAGAATAACTCTTGAGGGCGTTATCTTTCGCAAAGCCTTCTACTACGGACGCGAACTCGTGCTTCGATGACGATTTTTCCTCATTGCTGAGCCGTCTCCATTGCGGGTCGACCTTGAAGAAAGTATACTTGAGGAAATGTCGTTTGGTAATTTGAACTGGCTCGATCCCTGTAGACACCTGTGCCTTCACTAGTTAGCCTCCCGTAACCATTTGGCCGCGTCTTTCGCGAAGTATGTGATGATGACGTTTGCGCCAGCTCGTTTTATGGCTGTCAGTGTCTCTAGCGCCACCTGCTTGTCATCGAGCCAGCCGTTCTGTCCGGCGGCTTTGATCATGGCATACTCTCCACTCACGTTGTAGGCAGCTAGTGGTTGACGGAATCGGTTTCTCACGTCCCTAATTACGTCTAGGTAGCTGAGTGCTGGTTTGACCATTACAATGTCCGCTCCTTCCTTGATGTCCATTTCAATCTCGCGCATTGCCTCCATGCGGTTCGGCGGGTCCATTTGGTAGCTGCGTCTGTCTCCCCACAGCGGAGATGATTCGGCCGCTTCACGGAAGGGTCCATAGAAGGCGGACGCGAACTTAGCTGAATATGCCATGATTGCGGTTTCTTGGAAGCCTCGTCTGTCTAAGGCCTGCCTAATCGCTTGAACTTGGCCGTCCATCATCGCACTCGGTCCGACGATGTCTGCGCCTGCTTCCGCGTGGGAGATTGCAATTCGTGACAATAATTCTAGCGTCTCATCGTTCTCTACAGTACGATTGCGAATTACACCACAATGTCCGTGATCGGTGTACTGGCACAGACACACATCAGTGGCGACGACAAGTTGCGGGACTGACTTCTTGATGGCCCGTACGGCTTGTTGGACTATACCGTCGGTTGCGTAGGCCTGGCTCCCGAAGCTGTCTTTATGCTTGGGAAGACCGAACAGCAACACGGCAGGTATCTTCAATCCTGTGACCTCGGCGATTTCCTCGTTCAGTTCTGCCATTGAAAATCGATAGATACCTGGCATTGATGGTATTTCTTCTCGCACTGAGAGACGTTGGTCCACAAATATGGGATATATGAAATCGGAACTAGACAGCCGGGTCTCCCTCATCAGGGTCCGCAGAGACCCCTGTTTCCTTAATCTCCGGAACCGATTAGTAAGGCGTGTTCTCTCTGCGACCTCATACAGTTCTGATGTCATTCTCTATCGCCTCTACGAGATCGTCAATCGTGTGAGTCCTCGCCACAATGTCGGCATGAATTCCTAGTTTCTTCGTCGCCTCAGCCGTGACCGGGCCTATGCATGCGACCTTAACTCCCTTCAACAAAACTTCCAACTCATTTGCACCCACGATTTGAGCGAGATTTCGCACCGTCGATGGGCTCGTGAAGGTCACCACGTCTATACCTTGATTCAAAACCGACTTCAACCGATCAGCTGACAAATCTGCTGGAACAACCGTTCTATATGCCACGACCTCTTCCACTTTCGCTCCACGATGTCTCAAGAGTTCGGGCAACTTCTTCGATGCGATGTCGGCTCGCGGCAAAAGGATTCGCTTCCCCTTGACGTCACCTAATCCATCGGCTATCTTCTCAGACAGATATTGGGTTGGCACATAATCAGGTTCCTTACCGAGTCCTTCCAAGGCAGTCGCTGTCGCTGGCCCTATCGCGGCGACCTTAACTTTTTTCAATTTATCGGAGGGCTCTCCGAGTGCTTGCAGGCGTTGGCTGAAAAATCGCACTCCGTGGACGCTGGTGAAGATCACCCAATCGTACTGCAAAATCCTGAGAATTGACTTGTCTAATCGGTCCGTGGTATTAGGAGGAAGGATTGTGATTGTCGGTAGTTCTATGGTTGTTGCCCCAACGTTGTGAAGTTTCGTTGAGAGCAGGAGATTCTGCTCTTTCGGACGCGTAATGAGAATCCTGACCCCTTCGAGGCATTTCAGCGATGAAGTTTCCATCAGGCGGTCTCCAATACTAGCTGCGCGCCCTTACTGAGGAGGGATTCCGCTAATTCTTCCCCAACCTTCTTCGGATCTGATTTGTCTGAAATGAGTTGGGTGCGCAAAAGCATTCTTCCATCCGATGACGCAACCATGCCGTCTATCCTCAATTTTGTATCACGCACGGTCGCGAATGCAGCGATCGGGGTTCTACAATTGGCCCCGAGTTTTCTCGCAAATGCTCTCTCAGCCTCAACGGCTCTGTGTGTGGGTTCATGATTTATGCGGGAAAGTAGTTCCACCATTTCTTCATCGTCCTCTCTGGTTTCAACTGCAAGCGCTCCTTGACCGACTGCCGGAAGCATAAGACGAGTTGAGAGTAGTTCAGTAGCACGCTTTTCCATGCCCAACCTCTCAAGACCCGCTGCCGCGACAATTATTGCATCGTATTCTCCCGCCTCAAGTTTACGTAGACGCGTGTTAACATTTCCGTGCATGTCCAGAACATGTAGATCGTTGCGTGCAGCTAACAGTTGCGTCCTCCGACGAGGACTGCTCGTGCCAACTCGGGCTCCACCAGACAGCTGCTCAAACTTCCGTTTGTCACGCGAAATCAGGGCGTCTCTATGGTCGGCGCGTTGCGGGACAGCTGCTATCTTCAAGCCTCTTGGTAGCTCAGTTGTTAGGTCCTTCATACTGTGAACCGCGATACGAGTTTCCTTATTGATTAGTGATTCCTCGATCTCTTTTGTGAATAATCGCTTACTGTCAAGAGCGCTCTCTGCGAAGTCCCGCATATTGTCGCCCTTCGTCTTGATTTCGGTCACTTCGAAGCGGAGGTTTGGTTCTAGTTCAATTAATATCTGGATTATTTGTTTCGTCTGAGCAAGAGCGAGGGCGCTCCCTCTGGTGCCCACGGTAATGGGGTTTCTCACTCTTCGCCTTGCCGTCCTATACCGAAGAGTTCTCGGATTATGGCTTCGAAGTTTTCGCCATTGCCGTTCGACGTATGTTCCTTTAACCGAACGGTCGGTTCGTGCAAGAGCTTGTTTACGATTCTACGTGTCAGTAGATCAACAATCGTTTTCTCCCGACTTGGGATATCGCCAAGTTTTCTTAGCGCTCTCAATAGCTCTTCTTCACGAATATCCTCGGCGATTCTCCTTAGATCTTTTAGAGTATCGTTGGCTTCGAGGGTTCGCATATGAGTTTCGAAATTCTGAACTTGTTCGCGCGCAAGCCGCTCAGCATCCGCAATCTTTGCTTGGTATAGTTTCTTCTGATCCTCCATGAACGGTACTAGATCATCGATGTTGTAGACCTGCAGCCCAGGGATGGAATTCGAAGTTGGGTTTACGTTGCGTGGTACACCGACATCGATAACGATAAGTTCCTTGCCATTGCGTTCGGCTGTGGCTTTGCAAAGTTCCTCGGTGCCTATCACGTAATCGGCAGAGGATATGCAGGTGAGAACGACATCGGCCTTCTCAAGCGCGTTAGGAATGTCCTCAAGTCCGATGGCTTTACCTGAAATCTGCGCTGCAAGATCTTGAGCCCGTTGCCTGGTCCTATTCGCAACCCAAACCTCGGTCCCTGGAAACGCGGACAAATCTTCGGCTGCGAGAGAGATCATTTTGCCAGCACCGACTAGTAGGATGGTTTGAATGCGATGATTTCTCGATAACTCCTTCAACATCAGAGTGACAGCGGAACTCACTGACACTCGTTCTGTAGCTAGGCCGCTTTGCTTTCTGATGCACTTTGCGGCTCTGTAGGCGTGTCGGAAGAGTTCCGACAGGTAAGGCCCGCTAGTTTGCGTCTGATTCGCAATTCTGGAAGCTTGCTTTACCTGCTCCTGGATCTGCTGCTCTCCTACAGCTAAAGAGTCGAGACCTGAGGCTACGGAGATCAAATGAAGTACGGCGTCTTCTCCGGTTACTGCATAGGTGTACTGTTCGATATCGGCAGGTTGGATGCCACTCCACTCACTCATTGTTTTCTTTATGTCCCTTGAGACGTCACCGTCTAGAGTAGAGACAGCGTAAACTTCTGTTCTATTGCACGTTGAAAGTATCACAGCCTCCCCGATATTGGCTTGGTTAATGGTTGACTTGAGCCGGTCTGGTAACTTCTCCGGGGGACACCAGAAGCGTTCCCGCACTCCTATGGGTGCGTGTTTGTGGTTGATGCCTACCATTGTAAGCTGGCGATTCGAGGAGTTTGACAGTGTGCTCACCCTATTGACCAATCATGTCGGTTTCATGGCTAGGAGAAAGAATTCGGAAAGGTACGACGCAGCTTCTGACGGTTTGTAGTTGCGTCTGAAATGTATTTGTTGAAAGACAAAACGGTTCATCATGCCTAGAAGACATTCAGCCGCCATTCTCGGATCGGTTTCACGAAATTCTCCTGATTCGATCCCTTTCTCAATGATAGCGTTGAGGACGGATTGAATTCTAGCTAGATCGGCAGCCAAAGTCTTTCGTCCGACTGAATCAAGTTCCTCCGTCGAGTGCCGTACGTACAGACCGACGTTGAGGTGATCCTTAGGAAAGTTTGCAAGGTAGTTGCGTGCGAAGATTTGTATTTGTGCCTTCGGTTCTGTTTCTTTCTCGCATTCTTCGCTTAGTTTCGTGATGAAACCTGCCATGCTTACGCTTTCGCGTACAACCGCATCAAACAGGGCTTCTTTGTTCTTGAAGTAGTAGTAGACTGTAGGGGGGGTGACGTCGGCCGCTCTGCATATGTCACGCATAGCGACATTTGAGAACCCACGCTGAGTGAAGAGTTCCTTCGCGACCTCCAGTATCCGTTGCTCCTGAGTAACGGTAGACATCGCAACGTCAACTCAGAATAGGGTGGTTTGGGGTGACGCCAACCCTTCCGCTTCCGCACGTGGAATGTACGGGCAAGCGGGATCTTCTTCGAACGGATCACCAAACTCAGCGAAGGCCCTAGACCGTGAACCGCCACAAATCTCCCTGTAATCGCAAACGCCACAGCGTCCTTTCAGCTTCGAAGAATCCCTCAAGGCGATGAATAGGGGATTGGATCGGTAGATTGATCTGAGGCTGTTGCTCGGGACCCTGCCAGTATTTAGGGGTAGAAAACCGCTTGGATAAACCTCTCCGTCGTAGGTTACAAAGAGAATTCCCCTTCCATCTCTGGTAGGAGTAGACTTCAAAGAGGGCGAACTCATTGGTTCTCCTTCAAGTGTTCGTAATTTGACCGCTAGACGCTCGTAAAGGTCGCCACTTGGCTGGGCGTGACCGTTCTCTCGCTCAGAACGCACTCTTCTAAAGTGAGGACCCTCCGCGGTTCGCACAGGCACGCCATAGTGCGCAGCGTCAAAGAGGAAGTGCATTACTTCTTCGCATTCCGCCGCGTCAAGACTTTCAAGAGACGCTCCGCGACCTGTTCGAATTAAGAAGAACACTTCCCATGCGACCGCTTCTCTCTGCCTAACAAAGTGAAAGATTTCAGGTAGCTCGTTGATGTTGCTTCTCATGACGGTGGTATTGATTTGCGTCCTCAATCCTGCCTCGTTCGCCAACTGCAACGCGTGAATCGTCTTTTCCCAAGTGCCCTTGACCCCCCGGAGCTTGTCATGGGTTTCCGGCAATGCCCCGTCAAGGCTAAGAGACATAATGTCGACGCCCATCTCTTTCATTCTTGAAATTGTCGTCTCGTTTAGTTTCGGCGTGACGCTAGCCGCCACAGCCACATATACCCCCTTTTCCTTCGCGTATTCGATTAGGTCGAAGAAGTCGTCCCGCATGAGTGGGTCACCGCCCGTAAGAAGAAGCGCAGGGTAGGGTTCGCCGAATTCCAGGAGTTGATCGATCAGTTCTAGGCTCTTTTGATGGTCCAGTTCACCTGGCATCGGACTTCTGATCGCTCTTGCCCTACAATGCCTACAGGAGAGGAGGCATGCCTTGGTGGTCTCCCAGCAAACGAATACAGGCGCCTCAGAAAGATCGCCTCTCAATGTCCAAGGAGGTCGTGTAGAACTCAAATCGAAGATTCACACTCGCTTTCAGAGCCACTAACTTTTCCTGCTTCTTTTGGCGCTCTATTTAACGTTCGTTATATAGCCGCTATAGATTATTTGAAATAGCCTTTCAGTTCCAGATTAACTGGATTCGGATTGCGAAGCCGTAGATGCATGTATTCGTGAAGCTTAAGTTTAGACATTATACGTCATGGTCTGGGATGCGTTTTGAGTTACCAGAACCTATTGGTCACGAAGGAAGGCGCTATCGGCATAGTCCAGTTGAACCGTCCGAAAGTTTTGAACGCGCTCAATTTTGAGATTATGTCAGAACTGGTAAGCGGCCTTGAGGAATTGGATAAAGACGCGGCCGTTAACGTGATAATTCTGACGGGCGGTGAAAGAGCCTTCGCAGCCGGAGCCGACCTCGCAGAGATGTCGCAGGCCACACCCGTTGACCTATTGCTTGGCCGAAGGTTTGAGTTGTGGGATCGGATCAGGAAGATCTCGAAGCCCATTATAGCAGCCGTTAGCGGTTACTGCCTAGGGGGCGGAAATGAATTGGCTATGAACTGTGACATCGTCGTCGCGTCGGAGAGTGCGTCGTTCGGTCAACCAGAAGTAAACGTTGGGATTATTCCGGGCGCCGGTGGGACGCAACGTCTACCGCGCGTTGTTGGAAAATACAAGGCGATGGAAATGATTCTGACGGGCAAGTCTATTTCAGCGGACGAAGCGTACAGGATTGGTTTAGTTAATCATGTAGTTCCTCCTGAAAGCTTGATGGAGGAAGCTAAGAAGATCGCCACCGATATCGCATCAAAACCTCCAATCTCAATCCGATCCGCCAAAGAAGCAATCTTGAAGGCACAGGACACGACACTCGAAGTTGGACTGGAGTTTGAACGAAAGGCATTCTACATGCTATTCGCCACCGAGGATGGAAAAGAAGGCATGAAGGCCTTCCTAGAGAAGAGAAAACCAACCTTCAAAGGGAAATAGAATGACTCGCCGAATTTTTGAAATCGCTTTCATTTGCTCAGCGATTGCCCTAGTTAGTTTAGTTGGTCTGTTGAATTGCCTTCAAGGAACCCCCTTTCTAGGCGGTCTGAAATGCAACTATACACTCACATCAAATGATTTAGTGATAAAACTAGGGGCTACTGCTGTTTTTCTTCTCTTCCTCGCATTGTTGCTTGGGCCAGTACTCGCCACACTTATTCAACCACATCTCAACAAGCACAAGAACCGTTCCTGACCTCAAGATTTGGGGGATCGTAGACGAGCCAACCTTACCAGACAATCATTTACGAAAAACCTGACGCCATCGCTACAATAACGCTCAACAGGCCTGAAGTGCTCAACGCTGTAAACGAAAGAATGGGACGAGAACTCTTAGACGCCCTAAAAGAGACCGCCCAAGACAATGAGATACGTTCAGTCATCATTACAGGTAAAGGCAGGGCATTCTGCGCCGGAGAGGACATTCAAGACCTGCGAGGGCAGTATGAGAGAGGAGAGAATCCTAGGCTAGGTGAGAGGCTTCATTACAAATACAACCCCATCATTCGACGCATCCGCCAAATGCCTAAACCAGTCATCGCGGCTGTGAACGGAGCGGCTGCAGGCGCTGGGGCAGGAATCGCATACTCATGCGACTTTCGGATAGCTGCAGAGAATGCCAAGTTCATTCAAGCATTCATTCGCGTCGGCCTTGCCCCAGACTCCGGAACGAGTTTCTTCCTTCCAAGGCTGGTGGGGTTTGCGAAAGCGCTAGAATTGTCGTTAACAGGAGACGAGCTTACGAGCAAAGACGCGGAACGCCTAGGGTTGGTCTCCAAAGTGGTTCCAACAGACCAATTGATGATAGTCACGAGGGAGCTCGCTGCTAAGTTGTCCCAAGGCCCCACCAGAGCGATCGACCTCACAAAGCGGGCATTGAACAAATCAATCTCTTCTGACTTGGAAACAGTTCTGGAGTATGAGAGCTATTTGCAAGAGGTTGCAGGTGCGACGTCCGATCATTTTGAAGCTGTTCGCGCTTTCTTCGAAAAGAGAAAGCCTGTTTTCAAAGGAAAGTAGTTACGCCTCATTAACGAAGTAGTTTTTCCAATCGTCGCCCAGACTCATCGTCGCCCGAGTTGCTATCAATTCAAAGCTCTGGAAATGATGTATTTTCACTCTAGAATGGGGTTGCAATGGGTTCGTCTGCGCGTATGTCGACCTCGGCGCCTTCCAGATCTATTTCGGGAATAGCGGGAACAGGTATGCCTAGTTTCTCGATTTGTTCCCTGCGCCTCTGAATTGCCTGAAGCCAGCCCTTCGATTTTTCCTCCATGGAAGGCACTCCCAGGCCTGAGTCTCTTGCAACTTCCTCCATTTCCCTATCGATCTCATCGAAGTCTTTAGGCAAATGCCAGAATATGGGCATTGGGCGGTAGAGTAGGGGAGAGAGGAAGATGAAGCCGTGTTTCATCTGTCGTGTTATCATCAACTTCTGATCTGATCGGAAATCTTTGGCGAGGTTATCCAAGAGGGATAATGTTCCGGCCAGATGTCGTGATTCATCCACCGTCACGTTTTGGAACGCTTCTTTGTAGAGTCTGATGTTTGAGAGTTCGCTGACAGTGTTGAAGATCAGTTGGGCGCCTATCTCCGCGAAGAAGAAGCTTGAGAATATCAGCTCCAGTGAATATTTGTCCCAAGCTTTCATGAAGCCATCCCAGTACCTCTTCCCGTTATCATAGAGCGCTGTGATGTTCTTCAGCGCTCTCTTTTCGAAGTCGGTTGTGGCGTTGTACTTGTATGGGAAATTCGGGCAGAGTTTATTGCAAGCACGCCTGCAGACCTCGTCATGCCTGCATTCGTCGAAGGTTACAGTCGCCAGAAACTTCTTGGTTGGGTCCTCCATATCGTTCATAGCCGCCTTCAACATGGCTGTGCCGAACGCTCCGATTCCTGATTTCTCGAATAACGCGAGCTTAGCCATCCAATATGCCTGCGCGACGCGTTCCTTTACGTCTAGGCCAGCGGGGTCGAGTGAGTCCCAAGATAGTGTGACCGGGTTCCAGTCCTGAACGAAGGATTGCTCATATGTGCGAAGCAACTGTTGTGTCTTAACAGTCCAGTTGCCCGGGAAAATATTGGGTTCTGCAGGCGTCTTTGACATGGAGCCCGTTCTACCGTGAAAGGAAATGCTCCTTTAAGGATTCCGAAGTCACGCGCGTCTTGATCTCATCAAGGTGGTGTATTATCAGTTTTGTGAACAGGAGTATGGACCCTAGTGAAGTATACTGCCGCCGTCCAGCACGATCGTTTGTCCGTTTATGAATGTCGAATCGTCTGAACAAAGAAACCGGAGAACCTTGGCGATCTCTTCGGGTTTACCGAATCTTTTTATGAGATTCTCGTCCTTTTCCCTCTCCAACTCTTCCCCTGTCAACTCTTCCACCCATTCGGTTTCAACGTTCCCAAGTGCTACCGTATTTACCCGAACGTAAGGCGCGAGTTCTACAGCGAGGGCCTTCGTCAAGCCAATAACGCCTGCCTTAGCTACCGTAAATGCAAATCCCCTATCGTGTCCACCCAAAGCAGGCGTTGAGCTAACGTTCACGATCACTCCCTTCTTTTGTTTCAGAAATTGCGGCGCAACGGCCCGGGCACAGAGGAAGGACCCGAACAGGTCCACGTTGATAGGCTTGAAGAAATCGTCAGGCGACAGTTCCAAGAAACGCCGATTCCACTCACCCCTTGCAGGGTAACCGGCCAAGTTTAACAGAAAATCCACCTTCCCGAACTTCTTAACCGCAGTTTCAACCATACTCTGAACCTGGCGGGGAGATTCTTTCACGTCGGTGAAGTTGACTTGCGCGAGCAAGGCCTCGTGGCCGAGAGAGTTTATTTCACGTGCAACCTTCTCCGCTGCACCCCTGTTGGAATGGTACTGGAGGACTAGGTCTGCACCCTCTCTTGCGAACTCCAGTGCGGTGGCACGTCCAATGCCGCCGCTGGCTCCAGTAACTATGACAAGCTTACTAGACATACTCGACATCTAGGTAGACCACTCACCCATCTGGGCTTACAGAGCTATATGTTACAAGCAACGGCGGTTGTCAGATGACATACAACTTTCGATGCGGCTTACAGACTCATATGCCAGAAGCCACGGGCTACTGTATTGAGTAGACTTTATTTCCTCCAGAACCTGAATAATGGTTAGAGAGGAAACTCAGTCGCCCACTTTTGAGCAACTGACCCGCTTCGATAAGCGCATGCCCGTCTTGGTCTATGAGAAAATCAAGACTGGACGGTTTCTGCTTATAAAACGCTACAAGGACAGGTTGGTTTTTGTCGGCAAATTGAATGTCTTGGGTATCCTCCTGCTGGGGGTTACTGGGTACTGGTATCTTGCTGGCACCAAATATCACAGCTACGTGCTGGAAGGACTTTTTTGGCATCATGTCCACCGCCAAGTTGGATGACAGGCTTTACAAGATAACTGATTGGGGCCACAAGAAGGGTCGACTTCTCGTCTATGTAATAAAAGAAACCCCGAAAGCATCCATAGAGACTCAAGAAGTCTAACTTGAGAAATCCATTGCAGGAGAAGAGGGGATTCGGCATCGACCCATGTAGAGTTAGAGATACGAAATCAATTGTCTGACAGACGCGGCCCAAATGCTTTAATGTGATGCAAGGCTAAGCTAGAGAGGGCTTCGTGGTAGAAGAAAAACCGGCAACAAACGACGAAGAACTTGACGATGAATATTTGCCTGCTTGTTGCCGCAACGGAAAAGAACATCGACATCCAGTTTAGCTGAGATGTTCTGAGGCGCACTTTCGTGGTAGCGTCAGGTATCGATCATCTAAGAGATGCACTCATCGAAGGTTTGGGCTCGTGAGAAGATAGGAAAGATTTCCGTTCTGTAGCCTCGACGGTTTAAGCTTCAGTTTGGTGCCCGCCTTCAAATTCTCCTCCGGAATCCTCAGATCAATCCATGCTAAAACCTTCGGTCCTTCGGAAAATTCGGCTAAACCTAGTAAATATGGGGCTTGTTCTTTGAAGGATGTTGGAGCAGCTTCTACCTTTGTGAATGTTATCAACTCGCAATCACCTGACAACAACGTCCATTCGAAGTTAGTCGAGAGGCACTGAAGGCAATATGCTCGAGGCGGAAATTGTATGAGACCGCACTCTAGACATTTCGTACCATAGATTTTGCCAGCTTCCAAGTACTCGACGAATTTTGAAACTTTCGTTTGGCTTGCGAAAGACACCCAGCCGAATTTTTCGAAACCCAAGCTCTAACACCCTCTGGCGTTAACTTGCGCGGAGGACCGTGCAGACAGCGTACATTCCAATTCCACCGATGTTGTGGGCTAGGCCAAGTTTAGCGTTTGGTACCTGGCTGGCGTCGGCTTCGTTGCGGAGCTGCTTTGTGATGGAAATTATGTGAGCGGCTCCGGTGGCACCCACAGGGTGCCCCTTTGCCAGTAAACCTCCGTCGACGTTCACTGGCATTTTTCCTCCGATGTATGATTGACCTTCCTCAATGAATTTCCCGCCTTCGCCGCGTTTGCAGAACCCTAGGTCCTCGTAATTCATTATCTCCGCTGAAGTGAAACTGTCATGTACTTCTGCTACGTCAATTTGGCGTGCCGTAACTTTAGCCATCTTGTAGGCCTGTTTGGCTGCGAGTACACTGCATCCGAAGCTCGCGAATTCACTGCGATTGGTCAGTGACATAGGGCTCGATGCGAGTCCTAGGCCGGCCAACCAAACTGGAGCGTCTGTGAACTTCCGTGCTAACTTTTCAGCAGCTAGAATTATGCACGTGGCGCCATCTGCATTGGCGCAGCAGTCGTAAAGTTTGAGCGGGCTTGCAACGATACGGGAACTTAGAACATCACCGATTGTGATCTCCTTTTGGAACATTGCGTAGGGATTCTTAGCACCGTACATGTGGTTCTTGACTGACACAAGCGCCAACTGCTCCTCGGTCGTCCCGTAACGGTCCATGTGGGCTCGAGCGTACATTGCATAATATGCCGGCATAGTCGTCCCAAAGGGAGACTCCCACATCACATCCCCTGACCTGCTCATTACATCTTGCACCTCCGCAGCATCAAGCTCGGTCATCTTCTGAAAACCAACAACGGCAACAACATCGTGCAGCCCAGCCTGAATCATGGACCACCCTACTCTAACCCCAACGCCTGAAGAGGCGCACGCAGCCTCAACGTGTAACGTGGGAATTGGGTTAAGGCCTAGATATTCGGCCATAATTCCAGCAGGAGACCGCTGCTTATCGTAGTGAGTTCCCGAGCTTACAATTAGTGTTGAAATATCCTTCCTACTTAGTCCCGCATCGGACAGCGCTTCCTTGAAAGCTTCAGCGACGAGCTCCCGACTTGAGGTGTCAGGAATCTTCCCGAACTTTGTTTGCCCTATCCCCACTATGCCGACCCGCAAGAATCCGCTCTCTCAAATACTAATGATGGAGCCGTGATCGGCTAATTTATTTGGTTATCTAGGAACTCTGAGAAAGGGTTATGTATCGTGGCTTGAGGCACGGTTCGGAACCGGGTACCCTTGATAGTTAGTGATGAGCCGTCAAAGCAACGCATCCTTGCAGCGATGGCCGACGAATATTCCAGAAAGATACTGACGGCTACAATCCAAGAACCGATCAGTGCGCTCGAATTGAGTAAGAAGTATGAGATACCAATAACCACGGTTTATAGGCGCATAGATGAACTCGTGGAAGCCGGTTTACTGGCCGCAGTTAAATCAGGCAGGACAACGGACGGCAAATGGTATGACCTGTACAGAAGCCTCCTGCGCCGAATCGATGTGAGTTTCGAGAGTGGCGATGTTCGAATCGAGATAAGCGTGAATGAACATGTTTCGGACCGTTTTACTCGAATGTGGACCTCGATCCCAACAATCTGAGGGAGTGGATAGTTGTGGTTGAATTTTCTCAGCTCTTCTGGTTAACCACTCTTACGAAGGTCGTAGCGCTCATTCTCGGCGCATTCATTGTCTACCTTGCATACAGGGGATACAAGAGAAACTCAAGCAAACCGCTACTTTATGTAGCGTTTGGATTTGCACTGATAACCGCGGGCACCATTATTGAAGGAATACTTTACGTGATGGTCGGCTCGGAGTTGTTGAGTGCAATCGCCACCGGAACAACTGTTATGGTTCTCGGATTTGTCGTGATAATATATTCGATTTACTCGGTGAAATGAAGACCTAAGTGTCCTATTCTTCGCTTGCGAGTTTAGTCCTTACGCAAATACACTCGTCTTGATAACGACCACAACTTGGACAACGCGGCCGACCCGTCAAAGCCTCTATCTTCTGGTTGTTTACGAGACTACGAATTTCATCGGGAAGTTTTGGTTCGTAGAATACTCGAAGCACCCACCTAGTTAGATCCTTCTCGGTTACTATGCCAACCAATTTTCCATTTTCGATTAAAGGAAGACGCCTGACCCCTAGTCTCAACATTGTCTCGAAGCTTCGCCATATCTCCATGTCCGGCGTACCGGTTTGCAGGGGTCGAGACATGAGACTCCGAACCGGTAACTTAAGTAGAGTATCTCCCCGCAGGGCGGCTCGGGTTACATCGCGTTCAGTAATGATACCAACAGGTTTCTGTTTGTCGGTTATCACAACACTTCCGATGTCGAACTTGACCATAAGCCGAATTGCTTCTTCCACTCGTTCAGTAATGTCGATCGTGACAATGTTAGTTGTCATGATCTCTGATAGAAGAGCGCGTTCGGCACTTTTCATATAGACCGATTAACTAGAGTTCGTCGGATGTATAATAGAAGAGTTAACAATTACCAAGAATGAGAACAAAAGTAGAGACCAGCATGTGGATTCTTGGAACAAAAATTGTCAGCGAAAAATCAGAACGATGACTGGATCCGGGTTGGAAAGTAGCCACGGAGTTTGGATATTCATTATATCACGCGTTGCGTTAGCGGCCGTGAACTGTATGTGAGTAGTCTGATTTGAGTCCGAGTCTTTACGAAGCAACGATTCGCCCGGCAATGTTTCTCACGCCGCCTGAGACTGCGCATGAAATTGCCAAATGGTTCCTCAAACGCTCATCCCTCTGGCGTCCCCTGAGTTGGCGTCTATGTGTTAGAGACGAAAGGCTTCACGTCAAAGTGGGGAACCTTGAAGTGCCAAACCCAGTTGGACTTGCTGCAGGTTTTGATAAGAACTGTGAAATGTGGAATTCGCTCTTTAGGATAGGCTTTGGTTACCTTACTTTAGGAACTGTAACGTTGAACCCCCGCGAGGGCAATGCGAAGCCTAGAATTTGGCGGTATCCGGAACGATCACTAGTCAACTCGATGGGACTACCCAATAGAGGAGTCCGGGAGAACATCGCAAATCTCATGCAAAGACCCGCGAATATGGAACCCATCATCGTAAGCGTATCCGGACTGAGCATTGAAGAATTCGTTGAATGTTACCACCAAATGGAATCGGTGGCTGATGGAATCGAGTTGAACGTTAGCACACCCAACACCATTGGTGTAAGAATTTTCCAAGAGCCAGACATGCTCACTAAACTTCTAAAAGCGATCAACGAAACGAGGATATCGAACAAACCGATCTGGGTGAAGGTTCCACCCTACTTTGATGAAGAAGAACGAGAGAAGGTTCACGAGCTAATCGACGTTTGCGTAAAGGCAGCCGTTACTGGCTTAACCGCTATAAACACCAAACTCGTAAACGAACCTCGGGCGAGCATTGGCACTGGAGGCTTGAGCGGGCCGCCAATTTTCAACGATATGCTTCGAATCGTAGCAGACATCTATGACTACACAGAGGGCAGGATCCCAATTAATGCATGCGGCGGTATATCATCAGGCTTCGACGCCTGGAAAGCCTTCGAAGCAGGTGCCTCCTCAGTACAACTCTACACCGCGTTAGTTTATCATGGCCCTGGAGTAGTGTCGGAAATTAACAGACAAATACTCCGCCTCCTCACAGAATCTAAGCTGGATTCACTAAGTCAAGTCATAGGCATGCACCATAATTGAAACTCAAATGAAAACATCACAAGAAAGCCATAACTTATCGCGAGCAATGACAGAGGGAATATGAAAACCTCGCAGAACAATCCTGAAACCCATAATCCCAAGTGGTATGCCGCCGATTTCATAACGCAACTTCACCTGGATTCGAAACCTGACCAAAGATGCGAATGGTCCTGTCTACTTTGGTCCAAGGGCCATTGGGCTGCCGAGGCAAAAAAAGCGCAGATAAACTTGCAACAAACGAAGGAACGCGACAGAAATTCCGAGCAGACTGCGTCTCAAACGCTCCTTCCTGAATCTCAATTTCTCAACACTGTCGCACAGGCCTACTCAAGACTGTTCGGTCGCATGGATCAATTCTGTGATACCAAGGATTTTGGGAAATGCCCATACATGGCCCAGCGTCAGAACCTACTAGAAACTGGTTCACTAGCGAGCGTGTTCGTCACCATACTACACAAGGCAACCCTGTACGCAATGCTTGACCGACACCCAATCGACAGCGGTTTGATGAATGACGAATATGAAGGCGTTTATGGAATCAACCTCACTAACTTCCAAGACATGGAAAAATCCCTGACGGACGGAAGGTTCTCAATCCTCTACGATGAGGTCCTGAAACGAGCTAAACAGCTCGCTGGTATATCGACCTAAGACAAAGTATCCGACCCATCCCTCGCTGCGAATTGCGCCGGCGTTCGTGCTGCATTGACTACACCAGCGATTTCAGGGATACTAATATTGGAAGCATATTTGTCTCGACGATCGAAGGATTTGAGTTGTCGCAAGGCCCCGTAGCAGCCGTCGTTATGCAGTTGAGCCTCAAATATGTGAAGGCTAGTCTTGCATATCTTGCCGTTGGAGGAACACTCCTCCTTTTGGTTTTTTCACATCTGCTCTCGTTTGACCTGATGGCATTTTACTTTATGCAGCTCTATGGTTTTGTTGCGATGATGATCTTTGGACTCTCATACCTCTTTGTTCCATCCTTCGCTCATTCTTTCCTTCATAGCATGCGCCTTGCGAGATTACAGTTCTGGCTCATGAACGTCGGAGTGATCGGAATGACCACGGCGTTCTCTGGCTTGCTCCCTTACAACCCTAACATAAAATTCGCCTATGTCGGTTTCCTTCTGATCTTAGTATGCGCCCTATACTTACACGTCTACAACCTATGGACAACTATGCGTGGCTGGAAAGGATCCCCCGGAGAGAAATTAGCGCATGACGCAAAAGCTACGACTGCGAAGGTTTAGCGTGCATTATGCATCAAAGATAGTGGGAGCGTGTCTCTTCTACTCGGGGGATCGCTATTAGCGTAGGTTTTTCAGTATGGAATTATCCGCTTAAAGATCAAAGAGACTTCTGGTGACCTTCTGTTGGATACATACGGTAGCATGTTCGAGAAGCAGCTGCTTTTCCTTCTTCTTCTCTTAGCCTCAATCGCCGGATCCCTCTTTGCGATCTTTACTTTCCTGGCCACGTCGAGTTTCGGTGGGACATTGGGTTTGGTTCTGTTCCTGCTGGTTTCTGCTCTTCTGATAGCGGGTTATATGCTAGGATTCATGGTGTTTGCGTTCCTGGCAATCTGGTTTCTTACGAATTACTGGTCCAGGCGTAGCAAATAGGCTGCGGTGCTACCTGGGCGGAGGGGAGTGTTCAAATATCCTCATATTCGTTCTACGATCGTACCTCTCAGGCTGTGCATGACAATGCCGGATGGTTGGTCTCCTCCAAAAAGCGCGAAGATTTGGGGTCACCTGTTCAATGAGGTAGTTCGCGCCAACCACTGTATGATGTGCGCCGCCTGCGTTGCCTCATGCCCAATTAACGTGCTAAACGTGAACGTGAACGAGGAGCCGGTCATTAAGGGACCGTGCGCTGCATGCCAAGTATGCTACTATAGTTGTCCCCGGCTTGAGTTACCGATAGATGAAATCGAATACTACTTGTTTGGAAGAACTCGGAAACCCGAAGAGGAATCCTTGGGCATCTACAGGAACATCTACTCTGCAAGAGCCTTGGACGATGAGATATGGCATGCAGGCCAAGACGGCGGAACCACAATAGCGCTTATGACGCATGCACTCCAAATCGGGTTGATCAACTGTTTTGCGACTTCAGACTTCACAAAATCAAATTCAGTATTCGTTCTCGGAAGCGGAATCGCTCTGAAGACGGTCCCGGTGCTAGGTGACACAGCAGCTGACGTAATTCGCACAGCAGGGTCAAAGTATACCCATGGTGGAGTCCTCGGCGTACTCTCGGACGCAGCCGCGTCCTACCCAGACGGTCGGGTTGGCTTGGTAGGCCTACCTTGCGAGTTGCAAGGACTTTGGCGAATGTACACTTCACTACAAGCCACAGTCAAATTCGGAGGCTCATGGATACGAGGTGGCCGCCCAGTACTTACTATCGGCCTCTTCTGCTCCAAAGTCTACACCCATGACCAGTTAGTTACCGAATTTATTCAGAAGAAAAATGGGATCGATCCAACAAAGATTACGCGGACGGTCATCAAGCGTAACCGCTTCAAAGTTTACATTGGCGCCGATTGCGTTCTCGATGTTGCGACGAAAGAACTTGAGCCTTACATGAGCCATCCATGCAAGTACTGCATCGACTATGTGGCCGAGCTTGCCGACATTTCTATAGGCGCCGTTGGTTCTGCTGACGGATGGACCACTGTAATTATTCGCTCCGAACTAGGACAGAAACTGTTCGATAGCGCCGTTAAGTCGAGGGCAATTGAGGCTGTTCCCATAGAGACGGTAAAGCCTGGGCTCCCGTTCGTCGTTAAGTTGTGTAACAAGAAGAAACGCGACAGAAATGCATACTACATTAGGCGCGGGTTGCGAGAGGGATTCCTAGAGCAACGTAAAAACGAACTGATACAGATCGCTCCCGCCCCCGAAGCGTAACGGCGGACACAATTGCTCTTGACCAATACACATGACCATTATAGTCGGAAGATGCCCGTTCAGTAATCGTTGATTGTTACACTCTTCATTCACGTATAATGGCTTATGGCCTACAGGCCACTCTCGTACCCGATTGCGCTATCCTTGTGTTCACCAAACGGTATCTGAGGGCCTGCAACCCTATCCTGTTCACTATAATTATTTGGAAAGCGATTCTTAAGAGATCAGTTAACGATCTGGTGCTTTTAGGTTAGTTTAGCGTTTACTTGCGCTACCAACGCTGCCGTTCCCGTTTCCTTACAGAGTTCCGGTGGTAACCCGGAGACGCATAGGAGCGCGGATATTATGTTGGCCTCGTCGTCAATTGTCTTCCTAATTTCCGATTCAACTTTCTTGAGTTCAGTTTCGGTCTGCCGGAATGTGTGACCTATGAAGATTTTAGGTGCGAATCCCGAACCAATTTGCGCGAATCTTCCTCCGATTAGTAAGAATGGGATCTCTTTCTTCGGGTTGAACTTGCGCAGTAGTTTTTCTTCTGTCTTCAAGAGTTTCTGCAACGGCTGGAATTCACGGTCTTTGATCTCGCGGGCGACGAATTCAATGTGGGGGCTTGTGTAAGTAGCCTTTGTGAAATCGTAAGTAGGAAGATTTAGAAACGGCTCGTCTCTCGCGGCGCTGATAGTTTGTTTAAGCCCGTCCCATTGTCCAAATTTTTGGAGGCTCCTGACGATGGCCCACCGCTCAGCGGCGCAATAAGGACAGAACTCAGCTCCCATGAAGAAGACGAATAGCTTGCCACCTCGCCGCATCGTATCTTTTGAGACCTCGACAAATTTACCGAGGACTTTGGGCTGTTTGTTCATCTCTTTAGGGCGCCGCCACGGCATACGAGGGGTCATCATTTATTCCTACCTGTAGGCCTCGACAGAAACTAGCTAACTTTCACAGTACAAGAAGCTTTGCAAACCAGAAACGTGCAGACCTTAAGAACCATGTTCCAAATTTGGGTTGCAAGCATTGACCCGTCCAGGAATAGGGAATGCTCGTTTGAAGAATGATTCTGGCTTAGGCCAGCATAGAGCCTACCACTAAATACCTCTCCAAACGCTTAACCTGGCTTGTGGGTTACTCGGTAGTCCTTGGGAATAGAAAATTCAGCGCTCTCCTTGTAGGACAGATCATAAGCCTACTTGGCGACGTAATTCTCACGGCAGCGCTATCGTTGTTTGTCTTCAACTTGACGAGAACGGCCACCGCCATATCATACCTTGGAATCGCGATAGTCGTTCCAAACCTCCTCTTCAGTTTGTTCGCGGGAGTCATCGTGGATAGATTGAACAGAAGGAGGATAATGATAGTGGCGGATCTAGCACGCTGCCTGGCCCTTTTCTTCATACCCACGCTGTACAGACTCGGCGGACTCACGCTCAGCTTGCTATACGTCATTGTTTTCGTCTGGAGTTCCTCATCGTCATTCTTCCTTCCAGCTAGAGGAGCCAGCATGCCTCAAATCTTCAGAAACAAGGATCAATTGGTAAGTGCAAATTCACTTATGAATGGTGCATTCGAAGCGACTAGGCTAATTGGTCTCGGAGTGAGTGGTTTCTTCATAATCGTCTTCACAGCGATTGGGGCTGCTGCCCTCGATAGCGCTACATTTCTTGTTTCAGCACTCTTTGTTCTAGCCATGGGGACCGTTGCTTCTCCGTCGAGAACAAGTGTCAAGGCAAAGGCCGTTAGTGGATTCCTTCTGGATATCTCTGAAGGGTTGAACTACGTTTGGAGACATTTTGTGATCAGAGTTGTTCTAATTAGTACGATGCTGGCAAACTTCTTTGTCGGCATTGGATTAGGTTTTGTCGTCGTTTACGCTGAAGAAGCCCTCTCCGCTGGTACGATCGGTTACACAGAACTACTTACTGCGAGCTCGGTAGGAGTTGTCGTAGGGTCACTGCTGGTAGGAAAGGTGAAGTTCAGAAAACATCTCGGGATGACGTTAATTCTTGCTAGCATATTGATCGGTGTAGCCATACTCTGCCTGAGCCCGCAGACGAACCTTTCTGCCGCTATCCCGCTAACCATCTTCTTCGGTTTCTGCCTGGCGATTTACAATGTGAATTACATCAACATGCTTCAAGCAACGGTCCCGAACAAAATGCTTGGTCGCGTCATGAGCCTAGATCAAATATTTTCCTTCGCCATATTGCCGTTGTCTTTTGCTATTGGTGGTCCCGTCGTTGATTTCATCGGCATCCGAACCGCTTACCTATTGTCAGGGATAATGATCATTTTGATTGGTTCAGCGACGTTCATTTCAAGAGAATTCAGAGAATATTCCTACTAACCCGAATCAATCGACGAGAAACGCCCTAATTTCGCTGTATCGATAAGAGATCTTTTAAACAGAGCACTGAGAGAAGGTACATGGTTGGATTAGCATGGCAAACGAAGAGGACACTCTGAGACATGTGATGACTAGCCCAGTTAGAACCATGGAATCCAATGGAACCATTGCCGCTGCAGCAAACATCATGGTTCAACACGATTTTGGATCAATCGTTGTGGTTGAAGGGAAAAAACCCGTCGGCATCATAACGGAACGAGACATAACAAAACAGGTCATCAAAGGGGAAGGGGTACTGAAAGAGACTGTGAAGAACGTGATGACAAAAGCACTTGTAACCGCACCACCGAACATGCCCGTTCAAGACGCTTTCGAGCTAATGTTGAAGAACAAGATACGCCGCCTGCCAGTAATCGAGAACAACAATATTGTCGGCATAGTCACGGAGAAAGACCTTATGCGATGGGTTCTACGAGTCTCCTATGAACCCAACGTTCCAAAGCGCATCAAAATGATACTAGAAGCGCAGTAAAACGAACCAGTCCCCCACTCCCACACAATTGCGAGGTCGCCCTCAAGAGGGGGAAAATCTCTGAGAGTAGCAGTTTTCGGCTCCGGCCTGATGGGTTCGACGATTGCTCGTGACTTGGCAAGGTCAAAACATGTCGATCAAGTGACTGTTTATGACGTTGACGGCGACCGGTTGCGAGCTTTAGCCGAAAGGGACCATTCAGCGAAACTTTCAACTAAGATTCATGACGTCCGCAAAAAGAATGAAACTGCAAGGTTACTGAAGAGATTCGATGTCGGTGTGGGGGCCTTACCTCATGGATTGAGTGAGTACGCCATCTCGGCAACGATCACGACGGGCGTTGATTTTGTTGACCTGATCTTTGGTTGGCGTTTCGGCCAAAGGGAGATACATTCAGCAGCAAAGAGAAAAGGAATAACGATCATTCCATCATGCGGTTTGGCGCCAGGTTTAACGAATATACTCGCTATGGCTGCAGTCGAACGAATGGATAGGGTCGATGAGGTCCACATTAAGGTAGGTGGCATCCCGGAAAGACCCAAATCCCCCCTCAACTATCGAATAGTATTCTCCTTCGAGGCGGTTCTTGAAGAATATCTTCGTAAAGCCCGCATCATAAAGAATGGAAAAATCACTGACGTCCCAGCCCTCTCCGGCCTTGAAACTATAGCCTTCCATGCACCAATAGGCAAATGCGAATGCTTCTACACCGACGGGCTTTCAACCCTTGTTCAAACGCTTAGGAAAGTTCGTGAGATGGATGAGAAGACGATCCGTTGGCCTGGCCATGCAGAGCAGATAAAAACTCTCATAGACTGCGGCTTACTCGAAACCAAACCCCTCCTCTTCCACGGAGAGCACATCGCGCCCAGAAAATATGTGTCGACCCTATTGTCTAACAAGCTAATGTTAGGAAAGGAGAAAGACCTAACGCTCCTCAGAGTTGACGTATCCGGGAAGAACAATGGGAAACTAGTCCATCATCGATATGAAATGATAGACCACTATGACACGAGGCATGGAATGACCTCCATGGCCAGAACCACTGCGTTTCCATGCTCAATAGCCACACAACTCCTAGCGACAGGAGGAATAGCCCAGAAAGGCTTGGTACCACCGGAACTTGCGTTCAGAGGAGACATGCGGCACGAATTCTTAGACTACCTAGCATCCAGAGGTATGGAGATCACGTCAAAGTCCATCTGAAATGAGTGAGTTCCTACCTCTACGCCTTCAAACGAAGACTCGAACTTTACGAGTTCAAAATCAGTTATGGGAACTGTTAGCCCTGCTTATATGAAAAATCCCCTCTGACCGTAGCTGGATTCTTCAAGGGGCGATTCACTCGATGGTTAGTCCTCAGGCTTCATTGCGAGTGACCACGGTCAGCGACGTCATGACCGGATGGGTCATTACCGTTGCCCCATCAGACCCTCTACTGAAAGCACGGGACGTGATGACCCAGAATCGGGCCTCACAACTTGTTGTAGTCGATCAACGCAACCGACCAATAGGCTTGATATCAAAGCGGGATATCGCAAGATTTCTCCTAGATGATAATACGACCCGCAGCCTGGAAGAGATACCGGTCTCTGAAGCATCTTCAAATTCGATCCCCTCGATAAGGACGGAAGTATCCGTTCTCAATGCAGCCCGGATGTTCGACACAGAGAACCTCGCCTACGCGGTGGTACAGAACGATAATCCCCTCTCCGGAATTATCACCGAAACTGACTTCTGCCATTACTTCTCACAGAAATGGCCTGGAAAATTCAAGGTTACTGATTTCATGAGAAGTGACTTCATATTCGCAAAGAGCAGTTACTCCGTTGTTCACGTGGCACATGCGATCATCTTCCGACAGCCGAGCGTTCCGGTTATCGACGAAGAACTCGTTGGCATCTTAACACTCTCTGACATCCTCTCGATTAGAGAAAAGATTCCCGAAGCCACAACTAATCGACTACATTCCAGCGCTAAGGCCGACCTTGCTTTAGTTACAACAAAGGACTTGATGACACGCAACCCAATTACAACACATGAAGGAGCAGATTTAGCTCAAGCTGCTCAGATACTAATCAACAAAGGCGTGGGTAGCTTGCCAGTAATCGACAACGAATCGAAAGTTGTGGGCCTCATCACCAAACATGACATCGTCAAAGCCCTTGGACAGATCGACAGAAACCTAATTCTTGAAACGTAGCCGCCTGTCAAACAGAACCAAGCAAGGCGCTATGCTGAACGCAGATCTTTGGCGAATTTGAAGTATTTACTGAACAATATCAATTAGGTACGATAGCGTAAGCGACACGCTAAGAGCCCTGTGGGTATGGATCTCTTTAGTTTCGTAGTTACGGTAATTATCGTAACAGCTTCTGGAGCATTAGCCCCTGGGCCACTGTTCTTTGGGCTGCTGATCCATGGGTCTAAAGAAGGCGCCCGCGCTGGGTTCTCATGTGCGGTTGGCCATACTCTAGTTGAGTTTCCGCTTGTTCTCGCCCTCTCCTTAGGGTTACTTGCCGCTGCAAGTCAGCCAGCCATAAAGGGAGTTATCGGATTCGTAGGCGGTATCGGGTTGATTGGTTTTGGGATGTTGCAGATCTATTATACGGCCAAGAGCAAACCTGAGTTTGACGAGGTTCCGAAAAATCGTAGCGTCCCAGCCAGCTCCTTTATTCTCGGCCTCGCGTTGACCGGACTGAACCCATACTTCATTCTATGGTGGCTCACGATAGGTTCAGTACTCATCGTTCAGGCTCTGGCTTTCGCGGCCATCGTTGGCGTACTCATAATGTACATTTCACACGTTTGGATGGATTACGCTTACCTAACCGCAATCGCCCACTTGGGCAAGAGAGGAAAGAGAATAATCGGTTCACGATACTACAAACTCGTCCTAATCGCCTTCGGTCTTATCCTAATTTACTATGGCTCAACCTTTCTCCTTAACGTCGTTAGACTCTAGAGGGAGCGCTTCTAGAGCACCATCAGGTCCGGCAGATTTGAGTGGCTCAAGTCTGCCTTTTACAAAGGTGTCCGATTACGTTAGTTGGCTTATCCAATAGTGCCTCCAGCTTCCTGAAACTTCCTTCTCGAATGGCACAGAGTATGACTGTAGCGGGGCCGGCCGATTTCTTAAGGTCTAATCGCTGCGAACTCAATAACATAACTGAAAGGTTAGAGTCCTTCGCCATCGTTCTCGCCTCTTTCAGTATTCCCCGTGAGCCTACAGGTATAATTTCGTGCACGAATGACTTCTCGCGGACCTTGATGATATCAAGTGTGTCCGCGATTTTTCGACTCGCTTCCCCGCGCAGAACTTCTTGTCCAACATAAGGTTCGCCGACCGCAACTATTTCGTCGCCCGGTGTGCATCGACCTGTCTTGAGATTGGAAGTGGAGACAAAACCGATTGCTGTGACTCCAATGCCAGTCTGACTGACTTTCACGTTTTTTTCGGAGCTGGAGAGGATCTGCACGTTGCGGAGCCGTGCATAACGCACTTCGGCTAACATTCCTTTAATGACTTCGTTGCCAGTTGGTTCCGGCTCAACCGACAGTGTCCCAGCAAGGACTATTGGACTAGCGCCAACTGCAAGGAGCTCCATCAGCGCCACCCTCGCAGTCATCTTCCCTAGGAGTCGTGGATGAGCCCTAACCTTATCGTGAAGTTTCGAGCCGATCCCTCCCGCCGCGTCGCAGCTCACCGCAAGCAGTCGATCTCGACTAACCCTAAGAAGCAGCACATCTCTGCATGTTCTGATTGACCTCGGTACCGCCGAGGGCCCCGTCATACCCTTAGCCTTCTTCTTACCGCAACGTAAAGGATCGCGCCAAGTGCACCATTGACACAGGCCGCGAGAAAGAGCGACGGAATAAAGCTCAATGTGGCAGCCATGCCCAGAACTGGAATAGCTAAAACGACTAGAGCCGTGTTAATTGCGATGCCTGCGGCAACGGCTGGGAAAACGTGCCATTTCTTATTGATTATACCAACTGCGGCTCCAGCAACAGCGAGGCCCAGCGCGATTGGTAGGTGGAGGATTCCAAGTGGAAAACCATGAACAATCGCCGTTGCCATGTGGCCTAGGCCAAAGACGCAAAAACCGTCCAAGGGACCAAAGTATAGTGCGACGAAGAAGCCGGGTGTTGAATCGAGGGCGACTGTTGAGACGGGACTGGGAAGTTGAATAAAGGAACCTACGACAGAAAGAGCAGCAAACACGGTTATCCGTGCTACTAGGTATGTCCGTGGTACTTTTTTGTTACTGACCATGGATTTCACATTAGCAGTTATCTTGCACCGTTTCCTCTCATTTCTGCGAACTTTTTCCTGGCGAGGTCAAGCTCCATTAACGTGTTAACGTTTAGGACGACATCACCCGAGTCGATTACGAATATCGTCTGATCTAACTCTCCCTCGTCGATACGTTTACCGTCGACCATGTTGATCCCCACAGGCACGAAATCTTGACCATCAACCTTGAACAGGTATTGTGGTTTGGAGCCGAGTTCTTCGTACACCTCAGGTTTGGCCATAACCGCCAACGCTGGTTTGCCTGAACTGCGATATTTTTGCACGGCTCGTTCAACGATGTCAGGGGTTATGAATGGAAGGTCGGCGGAGACAACGAGGACATCGCCAAGGGAGAGTTGTCGGATTGCGTAGCGCATATCCTCTTCGAAGCCGTTCCCCGGCGTAACTAGAACTTCAACTCCCATCCTCCTGCCTTCGATGCTGGTTGCAGGCGTGTGGGCGCTTGAGGCAACCACAATTCGATCTGCGCTCGTCTGTTTTAGCACTTCGATTACAAGTTGCAGCATCGACTTGTCTGAGACTTCGAGAAGCGGCTTCTCTACTATTGCTCCCATCCGAGTTGCTCGGCCGCCCGCCATTACTAGAGCAGTCAGGCTCATTTCAAGAACACCAAAATCAGAATGAGGGAGACTGTCCGCGCAATCTCATTCGTTGCACCCAGCACGTCACCTGTTAATCCGCCGAAATGGCGATTGGACACAATGACCATCCCTAAAGCCGTGAGCATCGCGCCGATAACGACCAGTACGCCACCAAATCTGAATGACAGAAGGGAAATTGCAAGAGCAATCACGCAGGAGAAACCTAGGCGCAAAGCGCGTTTGTGATGCATTGCTTCGACGAAAATGCTGTTCATACCTTTATGCGCGGATTTACTGGTAGCTGCTGCAAAAACCATTGAGAACCCAGCAGCAGATTCTGACACGATGAGGCCGGGAACAATCAGGCGTGCTGGTATGGATGCAATGGAGAAGGCGGCTGTAGCGAGGATGACTAGACCTAAAGAAAGGCCACCCGCGCCCGTCGTGGGATCGCGCATAACCCGTAATTTCCCGCTTGGCGACCCGTGAAACATGATCCCGTCGCCAAAATCGAGCAAACCATCGACATGTTGAGCACCATTAATTAGAATAAGCAACCCCAACCCGATCGTCCCTGCCACAAGTTGAGGTAGGACTAATTGGAGAAGCCAGACGACTGCGCCTGCTATCAAGCCGGTTACCGCACCAATCAGTGGGAAAAGTGGCATATACGACGCGGCTTGTGCGACGCCGTCTCGATCCATTCCGACTGGAAATATCGTCAGGAAAGCGAAGGAGTTCTTCAAGCCGCGTAGAAGGCTCAAATCGCGTTCATCTTACACTCTGCCGAAGAGCTTGTGAGTACATGTTCGAAGAACAACCAGCGATAAGCCCGCCCACGGCATCATTTGTTATCGACCCAAGTTTTGCCAGGATACCAGGTTTATTCTGGTCGAACCGAATGAATTCGAAGATACCCTTCGCACCCGCGATGTAGTTTGCAATCGTCATCCCTAGAAGTTCGTCAGTTACGAGACCGGGACGACCCATGAATCTCTCCACGCTAAGATTCGGTATCAGGCCAGCTTTAGCGTCTTCTTCAGCCCGGTAACATGCCACGACCAAGGTGGAAACGTTGACATCTGTTAGGGCGTCGCGGAACTGGTCTAGGATTATTTGCGTGGCTTTTTCCCTGCTTTCCACGCCGGGATGCGGAACAAACAGTACGAGCGCAGTCTCAACCAAGTCGTTCAGCGTGACCCCCCTCTCCTCTAGATAACGCAAAAGCGGCGGGTTCCCAATCATTTGACCAGTCAAGTCCGGCATTGAATAACACCGCAGGTGCTTTATCTAGATGGCTGGATTATCCAGCCAGATCTCCATTCTTGTTTCAAAGTTTACGGTTCAACTCGAAGCAAATCGCTTTGGTCTCCACATTTAGCGCTATTGGTGCCGCAGTCCGACTCCTAGTCGGGGATATTGCTTCCGTCTCACCCGTGCCAGTGTATGGTGTGGTGACCAAGGTGGGTTTGAGTGAGACGCTGAGTTTTGTGAGCGGGTTCATTTTTGGTCCGGTCGCTGGCTTCGTCACGGGTTTTTTGATAATTCTATTATCCGATCTAGCTAGTCCTTATGGCCCCGGTGCCTGGACTCCCTTCATAGCATCTATCATCGGCCTGCTAGGAATATGTGGTGCAATCATAAGGCGAATTCGCCCAAAGCCTACCGTGTCGGTCGTATTAGTCTCAGCCGTAGCATTGACGCTGTTGAGTGAGTTCTTGCAGAATGCTTGGGTCTCGTTAACCTACAACATTCCGATCGAAGGAACTATGATTGCGGGTTTTCCCAGCCTAGTGACCGCTATGGCAAACAACATCATACTCTTCCCAACCGTCGGACTCAAAACAATCAAATTCGTTCAAGAACATTATCTTAAGCAATCAGGTTAGAGTCTCAGTTTAGGTTTCTAAGAGTTCGATCAGTTGCGGTAGTTCGTTTACTGAATGCAAGAGGTAGTCAGGTTCGGCCTTGAGGATTCGCTCGATTGGAAATGGTCCGGTGGATACTGCTACTGAGCGTAAGCCCGCAGCCTTCGCGGCCATTATATCCATCACACCGTCCCCAACCAGAATCGCTTCCTCGTTTGATACGCCTAATTCCTTTAGGATTTTCTCGATTGGGGCAATGGCGGGCTTCATCTCTTCACAATCGTCTCTGGTGACGACGGCATCAAACAACGTTCCGAGGTGATGCCTTTTGAAGGTTAGTTCGGTTCCGGCTCTACTGTTGTTTGTTACGAGGCCAATCTTCAGGTGCCTCGCACGCAGCTCCTGGAGCGTTTTGTCAGCGCCTGGGTATAGGGAAACATCCTCAGCCGCCTTAAGCTCCATTTCCTCAAAGAAACCGTAGAACGCTGAGCGCAGCTTCGAGAACTTTTCTGGCTCACAACTGTCCTTCAGCTTGTTAAGAATGACGAAGAGGTTGACCTGTTCGGTCATATCAGGAGTTCTTAAGCCGAGCTTCTCGAGTTCTCCAAGCGCCCTCTGGCGCGCGGCCATGTAGTCCAGGTTGAATTTAGTGATCGTTCCGTCCATATCGATTATGATCGCTTTGACCTTCAACCGCGAGTCTTCCGAACGTGTCTGGGAACGACTATTAGTCGATTCCTTAAAGGTTGATGATGATTGCTTTGTCTTGGAAGAACGTTGAGCCGGCGAAGATCCACAGATTGTTTTACCCGCAAGTTCCGGTCGTGATAACAACCGAGTTTGAGGGACATATTGGTGGCATGCCAGCGATTTGGTGTATGCCGCTTTCATTCAACCCGCCGCTCGTTGGCGTTGCGATTTCGCCAGAACACGCAACCTACAAGCTCCTCATCGGAGCTCAAGCTTTTGGAGTAAACTGGCTGAATTTCTCTTTCACCAAACAGATGGGTGAACTGGGTGAAACTTCAGCCAAGGGGGTTAGGGACAAAATTTCGGCTGTGGGACTTGGAATTGTGAAAGGGAGTCTGACTGGTCAACCTTTGATCCGCGATGCGGAGGGAGTCTTGGAATGCCGCCTTCATGAACGGCACCGGATCGGGACGCATGAGTTGGTTGTTGGAGAGGTGGTGGCTGCGTCGGCGACAGAGAGCTTTAGCGAGTACTGGGACTTTTCAAAGTACAACCCCATCCTCTACGCTGGGACGGTAAATATTGGAGGAAAGTGTTGGGTGTTCAGGCCGGGCATTGGAGAGAGGGCAGTTGTGCCGTTGAAGAATCAGGTGTGAGAGACGATTAGTACGGTTTCAATCTATTCGAAACTTATGTTATCCATGAACTCATGAGGAATCATGTGCTATGTTCTTGACGAGCCGATCATAGGCGCGTAGTTTCTCAAGCCCCACTTTGATCCCGGCTTCGGCGTCTGAAATGTCATGTTTAGCGAAGAAGTCTTCGGCTTCAGATAGCCGGCCTACGCATAAGACCGGAATGATTGACATGAATACTGTTGAGAGAAGCCCCGTGTTCTGGTATAGCTCCTGAAGCTTTCCCATGTTAGATTTCAACCAATCCCAAGTCATGTCCTTAACTTCAGGATTCTTTGTAGCTGCAGTGACTACCGAGATAACATCCTGCCGTTTGACCTCGCCGCTGATTGCAAAGTTCAATGTTCGCTTAACAAGTTCCTCGCTGCTGAAAGTTGTCATTGACTGCAGAAACTTGATTCGATCCTCATCTGAACTACTCTCCCGGTACATGCGCGTTAGACCATCGAGGTCGTTCGTCGACCTAGCATAGGCTGTGGCAACGGCTAGCCTCATGTCCGGAGCAGTTTTCCCGTAATCGTCGAAATTGCGCGCCAAAGTAGCCGCGTACTCTGGATCAATCACGGCTAGCCTGCTAGCCAGAAGACCTTTCAGTATCGGACTTTTCTCGTCAGTTCTGCCCTTGAACGTCTCAAGTAGGCCGCGATGGACCTTCTTCGAAATGTCCAAAATGTTTGATGGCATTAGAGAGTACAGCAAGGTGATTTGATCTGATAATTCCTGAGCGGGGAGAGTATCTGTCTCCCTCTCGAACTTAGTCAAGGTTGCCAGGTATTGATTAAAGTTGGTTCTTCCAGAGAGGAGAAACGAGAATGTGTCGTATATTAGCCCCCATCGATCGTATGGTGATAGTTTGCTCCGCCAGACGACCTCATCGACTCCCTGGTAATCGACTGCGTAGAAGCCGGTGCGGTCAGGGTTTATTCTAAGAGACTGCAAATCGTCAACTACAATTTCGTAATCCGAGCCTTCCATGAGGATACTTTTTCTCTGATTGTTTACCTCAATTATCATCGGAATCGACCATCTGAATTTCTCTTTATCTGGGCCCCCAGAAATCAGGAACCTCTCCTGTCTTAGAGTTAGTTTTCCATCACTTTTGGAAATAGTCACTACTGGGAAGCCGGGTTGCTGCACCCAAGTCGACATTATCTTCTGCACTGGCTTTCCAGACGCGCCTTCGATTGCAGACCAAAGATCACTTCCGGTTGCGTTAGCGTAAGCGTGCGATGAGAGGTATCGTTGCACACCCTCGCGAAAGGCTTGTTCACCAACGTAGGCTTCGAGCATTTGGAGCACGTGAGCCCCCTTCCCATAGCTGATCGCGTCGAAAATTTGTTCTATCTCATCGGGTGAGGTCACTTGGACTTGAATTGGGTGAGTACTCTCTGTTGAATCTTGATCCATGGCGCCGGCCAGTGATTCGACTGTTGGTTCTCCGTTGAAAAAATTGGTCCAGATTCTCCATTCAGGATGCGCTGAGTCAAGAGCCTTGTAGGCCATGAAAGTGGCGAAACTTTCGTTCAGCCATATATCGTCCCACCACTTCATGGTGACTAAGTCGCCAAACCATTGATGAGCCAGCTCGTGAGCAATGGCCATGGTGGAGCGCATCTTCCCCCTAGCGCTCGTATTCGCGTCGGCGAGAAGTAGGATCTCACGAAAGGTGATTGCTCCCCAGTTCTCCATCGCTCCCATCGCGAACTCAGGGACAGCGATCAAATGCACTTTTGGAAGTGCATATGGTATCTTGTAATACGAGTTGAAGAACTCAATCGCCATTCGTGCTTCATTTTCAGCAAACGCTCCTAACTTCGTTTTCCCCGGCGTGGTTGCCAGAATTAAGTCGGCATCCCCAACCTTACTGGTATGCGCTTGGAACTTGCCTACGCCAAGGTAGAGTAGGTATGTTGACATTCGTGGAGTTTTCTCGAAGGCGACAATTTTCTTGACACCATCTACTCTCTCGGACTCTATTGGCATGTTTGAGATTGCTTCTAAGTCATTGTCTATTTTCACCGTGAGTTTGAATTCGGCTTTGACGTCCGGCCGGTCGACGCAGGGAAACATGCGCCTTGCTTGAGCAGCTTCAAAGTGAGTGGTTATGATGTACGTATTTTCATAGGGGGCTCTGTAGATTCCGGCCAGAGAATCCGGAATACGCCCCGCGTACTCCACTTGCAAGACCCCGTCAAATGCCCCGCTCTCAATTTTGAAGTCATCTTTCTCTTGGTTGAAAGGGAAGCTTTTGGCGTCAGAGCTGACACGGGTTATGTCTAATGCAACAGCGTTCAGGACGATATCCTGATCTGTTTTCAATTTGACGCGAAGGGTTCCGTTGAACTTCAGTCCTTGAAAATCCAGATCGATGAACAAATCGTAGCTTGACACTTCCATAGGACATGGCCCCGCTGACCAGTGAAAGCCCAGACTACCTAATCTTTTTCGCACTAAGACATTTCAGAATATCAGACCAATGAGAAGCTTGGGAAACTAGTACTGTTCCGAATTGATTTTTGCAGTGTTAGACGCAAACGCTTCGATTTACGCGCGAGGCTTCAGCACATGGGTTTGCATGCCCATGTCTTCTTCCTGATACGCTTAATTTCCCGTTTTCCGTTTCAACTGGTGGTTGAATATGTGCAACTATTGTGGATATGGCATGTACCCGTACGGGGCCTACTCATCCTATCAGCAGTTCTATGGCTATCCAGCGACCTACCCGAGCTATCCAAGCTATCCGAGCTATGCTAACTATGGTAGCTATCCGAGCTATGCTAACTACGGTAGCTATCCTGGCTACGCTGGCTATGGACTAGCTTCAGGTTACGCCTACGCTCCATCCTTTGCGTCCATGGCACCACCAGTATACTTTTCCTCTGCGCCAGCTGTCTCGCGTGGAGAATACAAAGTCGGCAACTGCTTGATGATCTGTCAATAAGCCCCGCCCCTTTTTTTCTTTCAATTTTTCATTCTGTCAAGTTGAAGGTTCACAGTAAAAGTCGGCGCTCGCGTTTTCGTGGTGTTAGAAACTCTACGCGAAAGCAAACGCCCCATTGGAGTTAAAGCCCGACCATACTCTCACCGAATATGTCGAAGAACTGAAACAGATTCTTTCTCAAGACATTAATGCGACCTTAAAACAACTGAGTGAATCCCCGGTTAACAGTCGAGAAGGGTCCTTATTTTTTCGGGCATGAGCCTTCAACTTAACAGAATCTTCCAGCGCAAGCCCTATAGAGTATTGAACGAGTTGCGAACGCGGACACTCGGCATGGTGTTAGCCTGGTGTATAACATAGGTTAGACACGCCGTATGTAGTGGCCACCTGCCAAAAACCCGACGGCGAGACTTCCATGAGCAACCACGATTCACATGGTTCACGAGATGCTGGCCTCCTGCTCGGCGCGATGGCCCTAAACTCGTTACCTTTCGGATTCACACTCGTCGTACTGCCAATCTACCTTAGCAATATCGGTTTCTCAAGCCAGATAATCGGTGATGTAACATCAGTATCCTCCATAGCCAGCACGGTCGCACTCATTCCCTTCGCCATCGCGGCGGATCGGTATGGTAGGAAAACGTTCGTTTTTTGGGGCTTTCTTTCAGCCACGGCAGCTTACCTCCTGTTCGCGTTCACACACGATCTCAATTCATTATTGTTAGCCAGCGCGATCGGCGGTGTGGGACTCGCGGGGGGATTCAGCGCCGCGGTATGGACACCCGCGTGGACAGCGTTGCTTGCCGAGAAGGCGCCGCGTGAAAAGAGGACCGGTGCCTTCGCATGGTCTCAAGGGATATGGACGATTGCCGTTTCTGTAGGTTCAGCAATGAGCATAGTTCCTTACCTTCTCCGAACCCAGCTTCGTGTAAGCTTTGGACCGTCGTTTGAGTATACCTTCCTAATTTTCGCATTGTTTTCGATCCTCTCAGGCTTGGCTATCTTGCCAATTAGTGAGAAGCGAGTGACGAGACTTGCCTCGAACAGAATAAATTCGAAGAGTTTGCTACACTCAAAATCCAGCTTGCAAATTGCGAAGTTCTCATTCAGCTTTGGACTGATTGGCTTTGCGTCCGGCCTTGGGATACAATTGCTTTCGCTTTGGTTCAATAAGATGTATGGAACTAGCGAAACCGTCTTAGGGCCTTGGTTTGCAGCAGCCGAAGCGACCTCATTAATAGTCATCCCTATCGTCCCAAGACTGACGGGCAGTTTAGGTAGCCCAAGGAGCGCAGTTCTCACCCAAGCCCTATCCGCGCTTCTCCTGATCTTGATGATCTTTGCTCCAACCTACGAGATCGCGGCTATACTCATGATCGCGCGAAACTTTTTCATCAATGCGTCATGGCCCATTCAGCAATCCTATCTCATGGGAACCGTGAGTCCTGAGGAGCGGGCGTCTGCTTCGGCTATAACATATACAGTCTGGGGAGTGGGAAGTTCCATTAGCCCGATTTTGGCAGGTTACTTCCTCAGTGGTACAAGTTTCCTTTCGATTTCCGCTCCGATTTCCATCGCCAGTGCGGTCTACCTCGTTTCCGCGATTAGCTTCTATTACTTCTTTCGGAATATCGCTCCGCCAGAAGAAAGGATGCTGCTCAGGAAGGGAAGCTTTAGGGCGCCGGCGTCAGGCTTGGGTTGAGACCAGTTTCTTGCCGTCCCAACTGAACCCCATCTCCTGCAGCTCCTGGAAGAACCAGTTGAGGTGTTCTTTGGGTTCATGAAACTTGTTGAGAACTTGTCCTATGACGTAGCCTAGGAATGAGGCGAAGAGTTCCCTGTTCTCTTTGTAGAGTCGATCGAGGAATAGGCATAGTCGATCGATTTCGTAGTCGCCGGTAAGAACCTCAGCGTACACCTTGTTCCATGAATCTTCGAGGTTGAATTGGCGTACTGTTTCCCGCATGTAAGGGAAGAGGTCGGTGAAGTATTCCCTAAGCATTCCTTGGGATCGAAATATCGCCTGAACCAGACGCCTAATTTTCAAGTCAAATTCCGGAATGCCACTCAAGGTTATCGTACCTGTCCGCTTAGAGGCAAGGTTGTTATTAGGTAACGTGAAGTTGTGGGTTGATGGGAAGGGCTGCGAAAACGCGGTTGAAAGTGGTCGATACTCACCTAGCCAATTTTCAAGTTGAGAGTATGTCTGCAGAATAGTGGGTCGTGTCGTTCTTGATTCGTGCTTACATGTGCACGATCTTTTCTGGTGGCGGCTCGTCGCCGGGCTGTTCTAGGTCAAGTCCCGTAGTTGCTTTCACTTGTTGTTTGAACCATACCTCGAACGGAGCCTTTGACTTGGCTAGGTATCCGTCCCTAGCGATAACCTTCTCCACGTCCTCGGCTTCAAAGTAAACGACCACCATGTCGCCGTGGGGGGTCTTCTGCAGGAACCACGATTCCTTCGTTATGCCTTGTCTCTTCAGTGCTTCCGCAAATTCGGCGCGTCTCGGGCCCATACATGCCTTCGCAAACTCTCTTCCAGCTTCAGTCTTACCTGGAAGGAGTGGGAGTGCTGCGCAAAAAGTTCTCATGACGCAACATCTCCACCTAATCGCTAATATGCCTTACGATATAATTCGGAGCGTTCTATCAGCAATGCAGACTGCTAAAGAGTTCTGAAGGGTAACGCTCAAGTTGTCAACCGACTTTTCACAGGTCACTCCGTCAACCGACAACTTCGTTACCTGTTATTATGTGGTAGGCTAAGAATAGATTTCCTTCAGCATATCCATCATTCGCTTCTCTACGCCGACAGGTTCGACTTGGCCGTCTTCAGTAATGTAATTCGACACAGATTCTGCCGGAGTCAAGTCAAAGAGGCCCTGTGGAATTGTGGGATGCTCTCCGAGGAAATCCTGTGCACTGAATTTTGCCGTTTCGCATGAGCTGCAGAATGGTATCCCATATTTCTTGGCCGTGATTGCGATGTTCCCCGTTCCAGTCTTGTGGATTAAGGACCCGTCCTTGAACACGCTGTCCGCGCCAACCAAAACAAGGTTTGCTCCTGGAATGATCGAGTGTACGACCGAATCGGCAATAAGCCTCACAGAGATGCCTAGGGCTATCAGGTCCTTCGCGAGTTGTTTGCCTTCCATTCCTGGATAGGATTCGGTGGCGAAGACTTGGAAAACTTTTCCGCTTTTGAAGCCTAACTCCAGCGATCTTAGGACTGTACTGCTGTAACTGTGGGTCACCACGACGCCATCCTGAGGGAGTATTTGGGCTGTGTTTCGGGACGCATCCTCACAAGCTGTTGCAGCTTCTTCCCCAATCCGTTGACCGAGTTCTTTGACGCGAGTCTTGAGTTGATCTACCGAGGCAACCGTTGTCCTCTCTCGGTCAACGGCTTGTAGTAGTTTTCCGGTGAGGTTCCACACGTTTGCCATCGCTGGCTGGGCTTTTCGTAGTCTTAGGAAGACGAGTAAGACATGATAGAACAGCGCGTCTGTATCTTTGGCGTCTGAGGCCTGTGCAGCCGTCGAAAGCAACTGTAGAGCTTGTCGGCCGAGAAAGTTTGCCCCATGAACTCTATCCCCTGACACATCCCCTACCCCATGTAAGACTCCTGCGAGTGCTTCGGGGTTTGCTTGCAAGTCGTAGTGTACGCGATCGAAGGCCTCTCTCAGTTTAGGAACAGTCTCGTGGGACGCTAGCTGGTTTGGCTCGATCCACCTGTATTCGCTGTTCTCCCAGTCAAGTTGGACCGTGCTGGATTTTGCTTCGAAGAGGAAGGGGTGGATCACCCAGACAGTTTCGGTTCCCTCGTCGAAGGCTCGAAGGACTTCCCCCTCCCTTAACAGATTGATCTGATCGTCGGAGAGGCCGACCTCTTCCCGTATCTCAGTCATAGCACGCGTGACCGGTTGCTCGTTTCCTTCCAAATAACCGCTAACAGCCGACCATTGACCCCTATGTGTTCCTACCTTCTGGCTACGGCGTAGAAGGAGAATTCTCTGGTCGATTGTGAGAAAGGAGGTAACGACTTCCTTGTAATTCAATGAGCTACACGATAGCTTTCGATTGGTTGGCTATTTTCTGAGCGGATCGATTTCTGGCTTGGCCGTTTTCAGTCGGTCCCAGAGTTTTGCAGCGGCTGCTTGCGCTATAGATTGAGCCTTTTCTTCGTCGAAGGTTACGAGTTTCTTGTTTTTGACGATTGGTTTTCCTTCTACGAAGACTGTTTCTACGTCGTCTCCGTCTACGGTATTGATCAAGTGTCCGACGGCGCTGTTCGCGTTAAGCGGTGTGGGGAGCACGCTTGGTTTGATTAGGATTATGTCAGCCTTCTTCCCAGGTTCAATTGAGCCAACCTCTTTTCGCATCCCGTAAAGCCCTGCCCCATTCACTGTGGCCATTTCTAGGATTGTGTATGGGTCGATGGCGTTCGGATTCTTGTGGTACACCCTGTGTAGCAGGAAGGCTGCCCGCATGTTCTCGAACATGTCGAAAATGTAACCGTCGTTTCCTAGCCCCACTCTCACGTTTCGTTTCAGCATTTGAAGAAGGGGCGCAACACCGACGGCGTTCAGCATGTTACTCATGGGGTTATGTGCAACCCCAGTGTCAGTTTCCTCGAGAATGCCGATCTCCTTCTCATCGAGATTCACACAATGTGCAAGAACAACGTCGGGGCCTAGCAATCCCACGTCGCGGAGACGCTCTACTGTTCGCTTACCGTAGTTCTCCAAATTATGATGTAAATCTACTAACCCCTCTGATGCGTGAATCGTAATAGGGACATGATATTTTTGGGCTAGCTGCTTGACGCGGCGTATGAGGGCGTCGGAAACCGTGAATGAGGCGTGGATGCTAAACAGCGGCCTTGCTTTGCTCTCAGGTTTCACCTTCTCCGCGAACCGAACGTTCTCCTGAACCCCCTTCTCACCTTCCTCCGCTGAGTGGCGTTCGGTGGCTTCGAACGCAATGAGCCCCCTTATCCCAACTTCCCCAACCGCCCTCGCGATATGGTCAAGGACGCCGGAGATGGAGTTAGGGCCGGAGTATGTATCGGCGAAAGTCGTCACTCCGGATTTCGCGAACTCCAGACAGGCGACAAGAGCGCTCGCGTAAGCATCTTCAAAATTCATCGCCTCGTCAACGGGCCACCAAACCCGCTGCAGGATTTGAGTAAAATCTGAAGGCGGGTCTATGTTCAGGGATGCGCCCCGCAGCAACATGCCGTAAAGATGGGAATGGCTGCAGATTATGCCGGGCATCACGATTCGGCCTGTGGCGTCAATAGCCTCGGCCTGGTTGTGTTTCCTCTCTAGGTTCTCAGTTCTATCGACTTCAACAATCTTACCCGCCTTAACAGCTACTGCGTGGCCTTCTAGGATTCGCCGCTGGGCATCCATCGTGACCAGGACACCATTCTTTATCAGCAAATCAACCAAAACTGAGACCACCCCATGGTGGGACTACCCGATAGAATAGGTTGTTGCCGATGGAACTGCGAATAGTTGGGTTAGGCGATTCCACCACTGCTGGGACACCTGGCTTTCTCTCTCCGCTCGAAGCACCACCGGAGGGACGCGGTAACCCTGAGAGTCAGTACGCTTACTGGATGATGAAGACGCACCCCGACTGGACAGTTCTCAATAGAGGCATCGACGGGCAGAGGTCAGATGAGATCCTAGCGAGATTCGATCGCGACGCAGTGAAAACCAAGCCAAACTATGTAATTATCCTGGCAGGCGTGAATGATATCTACCAAGGCGCGTCACTAGAATCTATCAAGAACAACCTCCTCACCATGTGCCAGAACTCAATCTCGGCCGCAATTCGACCCATATTGGCCTCAGTGCTGCCTTACAACACGGCTTCTCCCTCAGAAGCCACGGCGATCAGAGATCTGAACAGCTGGATAGAATATACTGCCAACCGACTCGGAATCCCGTTCTGTGACACAAACCTTGCAGTTGCCGATCCAGAAAACCGCGACCGGTTGCTCAGTTCACCTGACGGATACCACCCAGACGTTTCAGGGTATCGAAACATGGGTGAGTCACTCGCGCGAGTAATAGAAGCGGATGCTGGACGCTAACAGTTCGTTGATATAATTGGGAACGAGCATTCGTCGTGAAGTTGGTTTGCCGATTATCGTAATTGAGAACGCAAGAGTTCTGCGCGCAGGCAAACTCACGCGCGCAAACATTTTGGTCGGAGAAGGAAAGATCAAGGCCGTTACGGTAACAAGAAAATCGAATGCAGATCAGAAAATCGATGCGAAAGGGCGATTTGTGATGCCTGGCTTGGTGGACGGGCACGCCCACCTTTATGATCCCGCTTTCACGAACCGGGAAGACTTCACAAGTGGAACGTCCGCGGCGGCTGCAGGAGGTGTCACCACTGTCATTGAGATGGTTCTCTCAACTCCAGTCGATTCAGCCGAACGAGTCCGGGCCAAAATTGAGGAGGGACGGCGGAGTTCATTGATTGACTTCTCACTCCACGCTGGGATGATGAATCTGAGCAACCTGCCGAACATTCGTGAAATTGCGGACCTTGGCGTGCGTTCGTTCAAAACTTTCACTTGCAAACCCTACTACGCCGACGACCACACACTCATGTCGCTCATGCGAGAAACAACGATGCATCGTTCAATTCTGAACGTTCACGCTGAAGATGAACAGATCGCGAACGACAACTTGCAGAAGCTCTTGGCTGGAGGTAGAAAAGACCCGATGGCGCATGCGGAATGGAAGCCTAACATTGCTGAGGAGCGGGCGGTGAAGAACGTCATTGAATTTGCGCGCGGAATAGGTGCTCGCCTTCATATCTCCCACATGTCAACCCATGAAGGGGTTGCTGCCGTCAGGAAAGCGAAGAAGAGTGGGGTAAGGGTGACAACGGAGACGTGCCCTCACTATCTTACGTTTACCCACAAGGACATGAAGAAACAGGGGCCGTACCTGAAGATGAACCCGTCACTTAAGGGCCCAAGGGATGCGGAGGCTCTTTGGAGAGGTCTTCGCGATGGAACTGTTGACATTGTAACCTCCGAACATGCGCCTGGCTTGAGAGCGGAGAAGGAGGTGGGGTGGAACGATATTTGGAAGGCATGGGGCGGCGTCCCAGCCATTGAGACAATGCTTCCCGTCCTGTTAAGCGAAGGAGTAAACAAAGACCGCCTAACCCTAACAGCACTCCAAAGAGTCTGCTGTGAGAACCCAGCCAAAATCTTCGGCAACTACCCAAGAAAGGGCGCCATAGAGAAAGGAGCCGACGCAGACCTGGTAATGATTGACTTGAAGATGAAAAGAAAAGTCAGGGGAGAAGACCTTCACCAAAAGGCCGACTGGACCCCATACGAGGGCTGGACACTGAAAGGCTGGCCTATCCTTACCATGCGCCGAGGACAAGTAATCTACAAAGATCGAGAACTAGTAGGTAAGCCAGGTAGTGCAGAGTTCTTACCCATGGCCCTGTAAACGAGTTGACGTAAGCAATGTTATCAATGATCGTATTAGCCGCTGGAAAATCCGTTCGGATGCGCGGCAAGAACAAACTCCTTACTGAAATTCAAGGAACTCCGATGATTCGAAGAGTTGTTCAAGCAACCATAGAATCAAAGGTGGACGAGGTCATTGTTGTACTCGGCGCCGAAGCGGCCAAAGTTCGGAAGGTACTCACCGACCTCCCCTGCCGGCTAGTCGTAAACAAGGACTACGAGAAAGGACAGAGCAGCTCCGTCAAGGCCGGGCTTGGCGAAGTTAGTCCGATGACGCGCGCAGCGTTAGTCTTACCTGGTGACGTTGCAATGATAGACTGTCGATCAATCAACATGGTCATAGAAGAATACGAACGCGGAAAACATTCGATAATCATTGCAGCCCATAACGGTGAAGCTGGACACCCCATTCTCTTCGATAACCAACTCTTCTCAGAGATCAAACAGATCAACGAACAAACTTTCGGTTTGAAAGTCGTCGTTAAGAGGCATGAAGGGGAAGTATGTCTAATTGAAACTGGCTCGCCCAATGTCCTGAGAGATGTGGATACGCCTGAAGACCTGAAGGAACTATAAGAAAATCTAAGGTGCCGATTTATGAAAGCTGAAGAGAAATTTTCTCATTTCTCTAGATGAAACGCAATTTCTTCCGAACTAGATATCGCTCCAGAAATAACGAACACTCTCAAACAAACGGTTCAAATCATTCTGACTGAATTGACTTGAACCTCATGAGTTGGTGGTGTAAGTGTACGCCTCCTTCAGCAGAGCGATAAAGCCTCTCGATATCTCGACGTTCTCGTCCTACTTCGGATCCACAGGTCTCCAGCGTGAGTTCTCCTCAAATGGTGGCACAACATGAGTTGGTTCAATCTTAATGAGAACGCGTCTCACTCCCGGCTGACGCATTGGATACTTGTCTTGGCCTAGGTATTTCTTTGCCATTCTGTCTATGTGTTCCTCTGCTCCCTCGAATGTCACTTCACGGACGCGTCCGCGAATTACGGCCATGTTGTAAGGAGCGGTCGGATCGCAGACGTCGAGCGCGACTTTGGGATTCCTGACAGCGTTTCTGTGCTTTTGGCTCCCCTCGTAAGTGTTGATAATTACAATGTCTCCCTCATGGTCAACCCACGTCTGACTCACGTGAGGAGACCCGTCTGGCATCAGCGTGGCAAAGTTCGCATAGGTCCTTGCCTCGATAAGTTTCTTGACCGATTCAGGAAGCGGTTTCAATTTACGTTAAACAACAGATTGCGTTTTGTAAACATATCGGCGTGGAGTTAGCTGTTTGGCGAAACATATTCGGCGAATTAGTCGACTGGAGTTCAGCTTCGAAATAGTTAAGTCGCCGGGTGGAAAGCGCGGAATTGTGATTTCAGACTAGGAGTAAGTGTACGCTGGATAGATCCTAAGGGGCACCCCCGGCTTAATGGCCGCCTGTGCCTCGGCGTTTAATATGTAACGGCCTGATGGGTCGGCGCTTCCAGCCTCTGCGAATAGTTTGATGACAAATTCCTTAATCGGTTTCCCCTTGTAGAGAAGCGGGTAAGTGTTAGGTTGCTTGGGAAGATATTTTCTCCAGATTTGTTCAACGGGCATGATTCTTTTGAAGGCACGAAGGTGACGGTAAAGCACGAGGGGTTCCCGGAGCGCGATGAAGAATACTGGGGACACGAAGTCGGCTGGGAACTGTTGGGTGGAGAGGTTCTGAAGTACTATCTCGAACACCCAAAGGCCGAGTTTGACAGATGGTGGAAGGAGAACGAATCAAGTTGGCAGGAACGCTGGCAGAAGACAGTGGAAACACGTGCCAAATCAAACCAATAGGAGGTGAGAATAGAAAATGGTGAAAGTAACCGACGACGGACTCTTTCCAGTATCACGCGAAAAAGTCTGGCGCCTCATCGAAGCTCATGGGACGGACGCACAGGGCATTCATCCGGACATCAAGTCAACCAGACCACTGGACAAGGAGATGACAACATTCGAGCAGACACGGGAAATGAACGGACGAACCGTTAGGACCGTCCTGAAAGTGACGCCGAGTCCACCTGACAAGCTAACCCTCGAATTTCTAGAGGGACCAATGACTGGCAAGATAGTCGACACCTACACGGAAGTGTCTGGGGGAACAAGGGTAGTGAGCGAGTGTGACTTGAAATCGCAGATGATGGACGACAAGCAACTCGAAGGCGCCGTTAGACAGAACCTCAATAATGGCTTCGAAGAAGACCTACGCTACCTCAAGACAAAGCTCCAGTAGGAAATGGACGGCCGATCTTGCGTCCATCTCTCCTCTTCTCTCCAGATTTAACCATCTTCCATTTGTTTGTGGAGTCCTCAATCGACCGAAAACGACGGAACGAAAGAGGGCAATTTGGATCCAGGGCACCATAAGACTATTGATCAATCAACTGGACCATAGATGCACACGAACTTGGGAAACATTTTACACCGATGACCAAACTGCTCAAAGGCAGCAAGTTACCTGTACCAGTAAGTTGGGGTCAGAATCCCCTTCCCCGCACCAACATACCGGTACATCATCCTTGGTCAGACCAGCTACCAGTCCACTCACCGTTCTTGTTGAAGAATTTGTAGGGCATTAGCCCAAAACCATTGACTCGCTGATCCAGCATGTCATGTGCGAGGGTGTCTGGGTCATTCTCTAGAGGTCGTATACCGTTCCAGGTATTTTAGGAAAGGGTTGAACTTCGCCTATGTGTCTAGCACCCACTATCCAGCTTACGAGTCTCTCGACCCCTATTCCTGCGCCGGCAGACGGCATCAACCTGCCCTCCCTTGCTAACCGGAGAAGGAGTGCGAAGTTTTCTTTCGCGACACCGTCCCGCTGCATCTTGGTGAGGATTTTCTCGTATTCCCATTCTCGCCTAGAACCCGAAAGAACCTCACCATAACCCGGCAGGTATAGGTCGTAGTTATCCCATTTCTGGGTTTGAAGGTCTTGATAATCGTAGAACTCTCTAGGTATATTGGTAACCCATACGGGGTCATGAATTTCTAACGGCAAGCTCGACTCCCATTGCTCTCCGTATTTGGCGATGAGCTCCTCTCTGTCGAAAACTTCGAAAGGCGTCGTGCGAATTCTGAGTTTCCCATTTCGGAGAGAGTCCAACGTTTGACTGCAGTTCGCGTTCAAATCTTCCACCAAACCCTTGAGGATTGCTTCGCATAGCTGCATGGTGTCGTTGGAGGATGCGGACCTTGCCTCGAAATCTAGCTGTGTGAACTCGTAGATGTGCCACCCGGTCGATTTTCTTTCCCTTTTCTCAACCCGTACGTTGGGCGAGAGGATGAACAGCTTCGGATGTAGCAGGGAACACGCGACGAGTTTGTGAATTATCATACTAAGCGTTGTCCGCATCGTTTCCCCGTACACTTCGACTTCGATACGTTTCTCTATCGAGGCCCCTGGATCCGGCCATAGCGGGTCGGTGGATTTCGAGAATATTACGGGGAGTGTCCATTCGAATCCGAACCGTGTGAATTTTTCAGTGAGGTATCCCAGTACCCGCGTTGTCACTGCGGAAATCTGACGTTTCCTCTCAAGTTCGTCCGTGGACAGTTGATCCAAGGGTTTAGGAAATTCCTGTATCGACTGCCGTGTTTCTGTCTGAAGGGACATGGCGGTTGGCGTTCTCTCTTGTCACTATAAGCATTTTGCCGGAAATCTTGGCGGTTCGCCGGAAAACGACCGTAAAACCTATAATTTATTGGCGTATTGCTCGGTGTATGATCGATGCGAAGGATCGCAGGCTTCTGGACGAGTTGATGGAGGATGCTCGGAAGTCTGTCGTAGACATCTCGAACGACTTGGGAATCCCGCGAACGACTGTGCAAGAACGGATTAAAAGGATGAAGCAGAGTGGGATTATCAGAAAATTTGTTGCGATACCAGACTACTCGCTTCTCGGAAGGCCCGTGACCGCGTTCATTTTTGTCTCTTTCATGCCGGGAACCGTTTCCCAGAGGGAGCTTGGCGAGCAGATAAGCCGGTTCCCGAGGGTAGATGAGGTTCACTTGATTACTGGAGAGTGGGATATCATGTTGAAGGTCAGGGCTGGGTCAATGGATGAACTGGGCAAATTGGTACTTGATAAGCTTCGAGCCATGAAAGGAGTTATGAGAACGGTTACTTGCGTCTGCTTCAACACGATAAAGGAATACGCCTAATATTCGAAGCATCGAGGACTTGCTGAATTAGGGTCAGAATCCCCTTCCCCGCACCCAAGTGTAAACCAAAGTTAGAAAGAAGTATAACTTGATGTTTGACTCACTAACAGACAAGATGCGGGTCGGCCCAAAGGCAATGACCCATCATTTCAGCGCTTGAAGAATGTCTGCTGTTTTCCTGACTCTTCCAATCCTCTTCAGGACGAACTCGATGGAGCTCTTATGGGCCTCTGTGGAACGGTCTGACATGGCGTCTTCAGCGAAGATTTGCTGGTAGCCATATTCATACGCGAACCTTGCGGTGCTTTCTACCCCGTAAGTCGTTGCAATACCCGCAAGCACAATAGTGCTAATCCCTCCGCGTCTGAGCCTAAGATCAAGGTCAGTTCCGTAGAATGCCCCCCACTGCCTCTTGGTTATCACTACGTCAGAAGGCGCAGGCCCTAGCTCTGGTACTATGTCCGCCCAGTCCGCAGGCATCTCTCCTCTTGAAGGCATTGTAAGGTCAGCGTTGGATTGGAGAGCTGTCCCTTTTGAAAAGGAAACGTGCACAAGGAAGACGGGCATCTTGTTCTCTCTGAAAGCGTTAGCCAACTTCACGGCGTTAGATATGACAGTCTTCGTGTCATACGGCTCAGTCGACATCGACGTGATTCCCTTCTGGAGATCGATAACTACTAGAGCCGTGTTCGCTTTGTTTAGAGTCAGGTCGCTCAATTCGCATCGCCTTGGAAACTCTTACTTCCCATCTTCAATATTTCATGCTGCCTCTTGAAGATACGGATTGCAAGAAAAGGTTCTGTCAAGTTGTTAGGGGATACTTCTTGCTGTCAAGTTTCGAGGCATGATTAGGGTTCAATCTAGGGCTTCTTGTTGAACCAGTCTTTGAGAGCTTCTTCTATGGCGCCGCTAAGAGCGCCCTTCTTGCCACCGAGTCTCTTCACAACCTCCAATCGCAGCCGCCTCTCAACCTCGTCTGAGATTACAATGTACAGTTTACCCAAGCGCATAACAATCCTATTTTGAATTGTGTGGCCTTCCATGGTGATGAATATATGTCTATGTATCTAGTTTTCGTGTGGTAATTTCTCGCTCTTGCTCGCATTCTGTATTAGCGTCAGCCACTTGTTATCGCCCTCTACGGATATTCCCGCTTTTTCGGCAGGGGTAGCTCCGTCTAAGGCCATGTGAGGTCGCACATAATTATGATAGCTTTGAAGTCCCGTTAGGATAGGGCTGTCCACGAATTTCCCCGTTCATCCGTTCCATCTTGTTATTATGCTGACCAGCCGAAGCGATGCGCCGAGACTTGATCCGAAACGGAAAGCTGTTCATGCCAAGCTTTAATGATGGGTGTTCGCTTGTTTGTGGATCATGGCTAATTATGATGGTCTAGTGCGTAACGTTCTTTCCAATACGCTCGCTGTTCAGTCGGGGGATGATGTCATTGTTGAAACTTGGGATCATGGCTTGCCTATCGCTACGAATTTCGTTTACCGGCTGCGTGAGTTGGGCGCGCGGCCGATGTTATTGTTTGAGCATGAGGGAACGTTCTGGAAATCGGTTCAATCACTTCCAGAGGATAAGCTGGGGAAGGTGGGTGAGCATGAGTGGGCTGCGATTGAGAAAGCTAAGGGATACATATTCATCACTGGCCCCGCTGAGTTCTCCAGGGTCTGGAAGAACCCTTCAAAGTTCAGAGCGGCTACGGGCTATAATGAGGAATGGTATGAGAGGGCTAAGCGGTATAGGCTGAAGGCTGCCCGGATCGGTTTGGGCTATGTCAGCCGTGATCGGGCTCGCTCATTCAGACTTCCATTAGCCGCGTGGCAACGAATGCTAATCGCCGCATCTACCATCGATTTCGCTACGTTGAGAGACCAAGTCACGAGGCTTACTCCCTCATTGAAGAACGGCGAAGTTAAGATTACTTCTCCCAACGGAACAAACCTAACCCTCCGACTCATAGGCCGAGACGCTTACTCCGAGGATTGCATAGTTGATAACGACGATCTAGATCACGGAAGAAACGTAGCCAACATCCCCGGCGGCAACATCCTAGTATGCCCAGATGAAATGGTCGCCGAGGGAAGAGTTGTGTTTGATAGACCAACCCCATACATGGGCAAGTGGGTAGGCGGAGTCCGCCTGGACTTCAAAGATGGGATGCTCACAAACTACAAAGCGGTTCAAAACGTTGGCCACTTCAAGGCGAGTTACGATAAAGCAACAGGCGAAAAGAATAGGATTGCAGCTATTGGCGTGGGCTTGAACCCTAAGGCAAAGATAGGTTTCATGCAGGATGGCATAACTGCAGGCGCGGTCACCGTTGCAATTGGCGGCAACGACGATATCGGTGGAGTGAACAAGACTGATTTCTATTTCCCAGGCATCCTCACAAAAGCCACATTAACCGTCAACGGAAACACCATCGTCCAAAACGGCAAACTAACCAAGTGAAACGTTCAGGAAGGTACTTCCTGAATGGCTTGATTTCCAGGGCCGAATGACTTCGACTCATCAGAATAATGCTTCTGACCCGTTCAATGCGACGTTGAACTATGGGTATGGTTTTCTTGAGAGTGAATGCCGGATAGCGATCAATGCCGTGGGCTTGGAGCCTGCTGTCGGTTTCCTGCATGATTTCAGTAATTACCAGACGAAGCAATCGTTAGTCTACGACCTTGAGGAACCGTTCAGGTGGCTAGTTGACCTCTCTGTGATTCAAGCCTTTGAGTCGAAGGCTCTTGAATTACTTGACTTCTACTTTACAGGTGACGATTATCGGTACCGGTTCGAAGCAGAGGCTAAGCTGCGATTCATTAACATTCTACGGGAGCGATTCAATTCAGGCGTGAAATACAAGGGGCGAATTCTAAGGTGGCACACTGTGGTGCGAGAGAAAACGAATGAATTAGCAAGCTACTTGAAGGGTCAAACTCATAGCCTTGACTTTACTGAACCGACTGCTATTCTTGAGAGGACAGACAATCGAGAGGTTAGAGAAGCAATTCTTGCTCTAACACAGGCAGACGCGAAGAGACTCGGCATTGGGAAGAGTTCGCTTCACTACTTGCGTACGTCGGCTCGAAATGGTTCCTCCTTTCTGATACGTGCGTCAACTGCCAAGCGCCTTGATCGAATCGAGTCGATTCGAGGTTAGTCTAAGGCTTGCAACGAACTGAATTCTTCGTTCTGCAGAAGACGATTTTGGAGAAGTTGTTTCCCGAAAAGTGGTTTGCAGTCGCTCAACCCGATCACCCGGCTTATAGAAAATGGAAACTCTGCGACGACATTCTGAAACAGGGAGGCGCGATTCGGTATCCTGAGCAGAAGGAACTGTTACCAGAAATTGCTCGTTTGGTTCTTGATTCTGCGGTTTTCGTTGCCCTTACAGAAGGGAATATGAACGAACTGAAGTTTGGATCTTTGGACCTCTACGGAGATAACCCGGTGAAGAGATTTATCCAAACTAGAGTAACTGAAGTAGATCTGTTTGAAGACGTTATGGTGCAGCTTGCTTTAGGCGCTTGGCACAAAGTTGAAAAGCACATCGTGACTCCCTCTGAAAAAGAGGGTTTTCCTGACTTAGAAATCTCAATACCCGCTTACAGCATGCCTTTCCTTTTCGAGTGTAAGAGAGTAACATCAGGAACAAAAAACAGAATTGGGAAAGTCATTAACAAAGCAAACGCCCAGATTAAAGTACCAGGGAAAAAGGCCTACGGCATAGCAACGTTGGACATAAGCGATGTCGTTGGGGTTCACTGCGTCGTAGATGATGAGGTCCCTAGCATCGTCAAACAGTTAGCTAGCTTTGCAAAATCAAGCCTTGGGGGAGGATACAACCGATCCGTTGGTGCAGTTGTCCTCATGTGGGATGACTATCTCAGATACGGTGAACCGCCGGAAAAGATGCTCTTTGCATTCCGAAGGTGTTCGATCACCATTACACACCCTACTCCTCTAGAAGTCATACCGACGACCGCCCCCATTTTCAAGGGCTATACTGTGGAATACTCCATTCACTGGGAATCTCGTCCGAAATAATAGTCGGATCCGCTTGTGTAATCCCCAGGACAGAGGTTCAAATGCAGCGTAATCCGCCTGATTTGAAAGAACTCTTCCTCGCCTTCTGTGAGCATCTCGACGGCAAGCTAGTGTGGAAGCGACGGGGCGGACTGAACATGCAACTTCTAAGTTTCTTTGAGAAAAAAGCCGAGGAGTTGCACTATCCGCATCAACGAGACATCATGGAAACAGACCTCGTCTGGTGGTCCGAACTCAATGAAATTGAACTCGCATTGCAACACGAAGCTCACGTAAGAGATGTGCCGAAATTCTTCATCAAAAGGAGCAGCAGCTCACGTGACCAGTTAAGAATGTATCCCCAAGAGGTTCGACAGCTGATCTACATCAAGGCTCTTCGAAAGATTTTGATCGTATACGTTAGCGAAGCAGGCGAACAATCGCTTATCACTGCCTTCGAGACCTGGCTAAAAACGCTCACGCATCGGATTCCCAACGAACAATACATGATCATCATCGGGCGATCTGTTCGAAAGGAAGTAGGAAAGAAACCGGGAATACTCTTTCACGCCTACATATTTCTGAATACAGGTTTCAAAATGGCAGGCCCGTTAAGCTGCCATTTAACACAGGCTCAAGAAGAGAAGGGGAACCTCAAGGAATGAAAATTCGTAGCGGACCCGTTGCTCAGTCTTTCATAGATTCCTTGTAGCGTTCGCAGTTCCATGGAGTTACGATTCTCAGAACGAGCCCTGCAGTTCCAACGTCGGACCATTTCCGTGTAAGCTCTTCATCGTGCTCTAGGCCCGGTGAGCTTCAGTTGAAGGTCAAATGACCATTCAGTAATGGTCGAAATACTCAGACAAAGGTCAATACGTCAGCGAAAAAGGAATACATCTGCTCCGCTAAATGTTGCTAGGGTTCCCGAATGATCCTAGAACTGCGTGCTGAAGTTGAGTCAACTACAGTACTTCAAAAGGAATTTCGTTTCTCTTTCGAGGGCAAAGAGGTCCTACTGATTCCCAAGACCAATAGGGACGGAAGAAGTGTTGTTGTTGAATTAGTCATTCGAAAGCGCATTCCTGAAGAGGCGGGCTTTAGAACCGAGGCTAAGCCGCCTTCGAACGGTGACCCAGGGTATATCGCAGTTGTCGGACTGGAGAGGCTCGCCGACGGGCTCACGACGGATCTTCAATTCATGGAGTCAATGCTGGCACTTTATGGTGTAACACGAGTTTTTTGGGATTCTGCGAAGCATACTTTCATGCCTGAGACCGATGTCGATAAACGCAACTTGCAGATTTACGGCCTCCGTCAGACCAAACAATACCCACCTGTCTACCATGACTTGAGCACAGACTGGATGAACGAGACTATTGGCAAACTGCGAGAGTTAACTGTTCCTTTGGCTTTTTTCAGAGAAGGAAATAGGAGTTATCTCTCATTCAACTACATTGCAGCTTTCCAGAACTTCTACTTCATTCTCGAAGGCTACTACGCGAAAGGTTCCCATAAGAATCAAGAGAATGCTTTTCTTGCTGACCCTGAGCTCATCGGCCTCACGCGCGGAGCCTATTTCGAGAACATTCAATACATTAGTGATAAGCTTGATCCGATGTTCAAGTTCTATAAGCTCATAGCGTCGCCTGAGTCATTTCTTCGAGTGATTGTCAAGGTCAGACATCGTTTGCATCATTATTTTCGTGACGGCAAACAGGAAGGTTACTTCGGAACTCCCCTCTCTCAAGAGATCTATCAACCCATTTCGCTTGGTTTAATGGTTCTCTGTGCGTACATTCTGTTTCACAGAAAGGATTCTCTATTGACCAAGTCGGTTGATTCGTAGTAGTGAGGGGAGAGTCTGCTGCGCTTTGATGTATGTACAACATTACCAGCCTTAGATTCGCCCTGTCCGTTACTCAGCGCATCAGTAATGCCACACACGCAAGTGTTTTCTTTCATCGCAGATGTCAGGCTCTGGGGAATACCTTCCCGATGAGGATTCGGATTCATGCAAATTAGAGAGATTAGCACCAAAGAACGAGAGCAACTAGCTGAGTATCTAAGTCTCGACGAAAATGTGTTGTACTCGTTGCTTCCACCGTATCTTGCCGAATACAAACAAACTTACTTTACATTCAAGGGTCAAATAGACGCCGGCAAAAAAGCATTCGCGAAAATACGCGACGATCTGCATGTCAAAATCTGCGAGGAATGGAAGTTATGCGATAAGATCGATGATCCGATGTTGCAGGACCAAGTTAATCTCGCGATTGTAATTGCCGATACTATTATGACGATCAAAACAGGAATCCCGCCATTCATAATTTCAACGATTCTAGTCAAGATTGGATTACGAGATTTCTGCAATTGCCCAAGAAAGAAGGGCTAACGCGTTATGCCTAATGCGTTCCTCGGAATAGTTCAAGATTCCAACAATCTCGCGTTGGGCTTTCTAGATTTCGTACGCCAGCGTGTATCATACGCAAGTGTGAGTATGACCGAAATTAGTGCTACTCTTTCCGCGATAAAGAGTCGTCCGGAAGAAATTCCCAAAGTTGGATTTTTCTTGGACTCACTTGGCACTGTTCCGAATGAAGTAGAGGTATTGATGGAAATTCCGGGAACTAACGTCAGCACTACCTACGCTAATTTTCTAGCGCTTTTAGCCAAGAAAGGCTACTGCAAACTCTCTTTTCAGGCGCTAGAGAACGGGCAGGTGCTTTTTACTGCACCTGGAGTGAAGCCCCTTGCTCCGCACATTGCGAAGTCATATGCCCAATTCCTAACCGGACGCGCGTGCTCCATTGAGGAGTGTGCCGTAGTTGCAGCCCTTATTGCTAAGGAGAGAGATGTGTTTTACTTTCTGACTTCTCGCGGAATCGTACACAGTTCACAGGACATACTACAGTTCATGCGAGAGTGTGTTAAGAACAATCAATATCGTTGGGCTTCCGTAGCAAGCGGAGAGGAAATCTACACACTTGAACGGATTGCCGCGACACGATTCGATAATCTGGACACGATACCGTTAGAGTATGCGCTTGCCGCTACGAAACACGCATTTTTGAGAGAGAATGATGCTTTGAAATTCGCACTCTTGGCAGTCTGCAACTTGTGGAGTATTCGACTGAGGTGTTCATCATCTAGAAACCAAGAGGCTAACCTAACGCAGCATCAAAAGGAGATATTCGGACAGGCCATCTTTGATCCACCGCAAGGTATCGCTTCTTGGATTACAGCGGCGTTTCGGTCACGATAACAATCGACGATGTGTTAGCGCATTAAAATATATCCACACATACGAAGTGTGTACGCCAAACGTTAACAAAAAAACTAAGGCCTTAGAAACCGTGACAAAACCACGATTCCCCACAGAACCGTGAAAACTACAAGCGCAGAAACGACGATCCTTTCAGCAAGCCGCGACGTCAAGACTGTGAATGATTTTTCAGGCAAGCCAAATCTTGTATTATGCTTCGCGATTTCCTTGTTGGCTATGTCGCTCACCGCCTGTGTTTTCGGGCGAAGATTCTGTATTTCTTGTATGAACAGTCCGTGGTTCCGCGAAAATTCCATGTTTCGAGCAAACACCCGTAGCGCAGATATGAGACTCGTAATAGGGGTGCTGTCCTTGAACAATCTGTAACCTCGTGCTATTGCTTCCGCGAGATGATCAGCCGTTGTGTCAGCCAAAGCGCGAACTTTCCCCACGTCGTCGAGTGTGAGTTGACCTGGGGCCGGAGCCCCAGGTTCTACAAACTGTCGGGTCATCAGATCAAAATGAGCGGCCCAAATTCGAACCCCGTCAACCAAATCCCGCTTCTTCTCCAAGTTCTGTCTCCACAGCGCGTAGACAGGGAGTAACAATGCCAGTATAGTGGCTATCTGAACAGATGTTTCAAGGAACCCGAACAAACCGAGTTTCACGATGCCTATGATAGCAATCTCTACTAACACCAGGAGTACGAGAATCAGGAGATTTCGAAAACGCATGGCGACCCTACCTTCCATTTTAAGATCATGAGAGTCTTCTTCCCTTTATGTGGTATCGCTGGTGCGCGCACGCTAGGTCATGACGTAGTGTTCTCGTGTCCTCTCGTACTTAGGATGAGAACTGACTGTTTCTTACAAATTGGTGAAATAGAAGGTGCCATAGAACGCGACGACGTACGTGTAAAACCCGAGCAATATGATGGGTGTGACCCAAGCAATGTAATCAGTTATTCTTAACGACTTGGACGCAACCGTATACCGATACTGTTTCATTATCAGAAATGCCGCGAGCAGGGAAACCGCCGTCTCAATA